>Ga0265292_1000070_pt1 | contig 229500 bp, 225 predicted proteins | sample Munlanlewell296A_FD_189080 | JGI IMG/M metagenome (GOLD analysis project Ga0265292, IMG submission 189080) | Leachate microbial communities from a municipal landfill in Southern Ontario, Canada - Leachate well 296A | ecosystem: Engineered > Solid waste > Landfill > Unclassified | place... | reverse complement strand
GATATTTCCAACCACCTTGGCAAGAACTCCAATTATAACTTTCTACGTATGTACAATCACAGGGTTGAGTATTGCATGATTGAGATTGTGAATTACCACAACCATCATAACTGTATTGAACTCCTCCACCACAACTTGCCGAACAGGCACTCCAACCAGACCAGGAAGGAGAACATGGTATTGTAAAACAATAATCCTGCCCAGACCAAAACTGAGGATCTATATTAGGGCCTATTCCTCCCCCTGAGCAATATACATTACAACAATAAAATCCTTCTGCACGTTTAGAACAGCCACTAGCATAAGCACCGCTATAACAACAATGAGAAGAACCGCATTGAGGAACATCATAATAACAACCGGGACAGTCCGAACCAGGATAATAAACTCTGATACTGGCACTTACAAAACTAAAACTTCCAACAAGTAAGATTATAAATAATATAAAACTAACAATAAACAAAAAGTTCTTCTTCATATTATTTTTGTTTATTTATAAAATCAATCTTTCCCTGAACCACATTTATACAACCATTTTTCATAGTCAAGACAGAAATACCATCACACAAGGAGAGATCCATCTGTTTTGTGGCTTGAGTAAATAAATTGGTGTCCTTAATATTTACCAAACACATATCCTTTTGATAAATATCTTTTAGACAATCACACTGATTCAGATCACCATTAAAATTTATGTCTTTAATATCAATAAGATAGATACATCTTTGTAATTTAGCGATATTTGAACTTATTTTATCACCAAAAAAATAAATAAATATTCCACCAATTATAATCAAAATAATTATTCCAAACAATAAAAACTTTTTTCTCATTAATTAAATTATACCATATACTGACTTGACAACAATAAGGCATTTGCTATAATGATGTGGTAATGTAGTTCGCTCAAAAAGCGGACTTCGTTTTTTATCAAGATAATATATAACTGGAAAACTAGGATTATTTGATTTTAAAATGTCTGGCCGACACTTGTTTCTTAACAAGGGAGGAGACCCGAGGACTTTTAAAATTAAATAATCATAGTTTTTCAACAATAAAAATATGGTAGATCTAAAAGTATTAAATGCTGTTTTAGAACAATTAGAACAAGAAAGAGGTGTCCCTCGAGAGAAAATGCTTGAGGCTATTGGCATGTCTCTTGCTACCGCTTACAAAAAAGAGTATGGCAAAAGAGGCCAGATTATCCGAGCCAAATTTGATTTGAATTCCGGTAAAACAGAATTTGAACAAGTAAAAATGGTAGTGGAAAAAGATAAAGTAATAATGCGAGATGAAAACGAGCCAATAGAAAATAAAAGAGGAAGTTTTGCTCATAAAACCGCCACCAAAGCTAGTGATGTGGAAGAGACTGACGGCGAACTGGTTTATTTTAATCCGGAACATCATATCTTTTTAGATGATGCTAAAAAAATCAAAAAGGGAGTGAATCCTGGTGATGAAATAATCTTCCCTCTTGAAGCTAAAGAAGATTTCAGCCGCATCGCCGCTCAAACAGCCAAACAAGTTATTATTCAAAAACTTCGCGAAGCCGAAAAAGTTTCCGTTCTTGGCGAATATGGTAAAAAAGAAGGTGAAATCGTCACCGGAAACGTCCAAAGGATGGAACGTGGAAATATCTTTATTGATATGGGCCGCGCCACCGCCATCCTTCCCTATGAAGAACAAATTCCTGGAGAAAAATACAAACAAGGTGAGAGAATCCGTGCTTATTTGTATCGTGTAGAGGAAACTCCAAAAGGTATTTTCTTAAAACTTTCCCGTTCTCATCCAAAATTCCTGGAGGAATTGTTCAAACAAGAAGCTCCGGAAGTTGCTAGCGGAGTGGTGGTGATGAAAGCCATTGCTCGCGAAGCTGGTTCTCGTTCCAAAGTGGCTGTTCAATCAAATGATGAACATATTGATCCAGTGGGTTCTCTCGTTGGTCAACGCGGTGTACGTGTTGCCACTGTCATGAGCGAACTGGGTGGAGAAAAAATTGATATTATTGAATGGTCTGCTGATCCGGTCAGATTTTTGGAGGATGCCCTATCTCCGGCTAAAATACTAAAAGTAGAAATTGATGAAATTGAAAAGAAAGCCGTAGTAGAAGTTTCACCAGATCAGCAATCCCTGGCCATCGGTAAGGGTGGGCAAAATGTCCGCCTGGCCGCCAAACTCACTGGTTGGAAAATCGATATCAAATCTACCGCCACTCCTGTCGAAGAAATTCCGGAGGAAATAGTTTAAAAAGTAAACAAAAAAAGAATAGCCCGTTTTCTTTTAGAAAACGGGCTATTTTTATATTGGTAGGAATCAAAAACCTATCGAGCTCATCTTGGCTATGTACCAGGCAATGACACCGAGCACCGGAAGTATGATAAGTCCCAGTAAAGCAAGGGAGCGATTCTGTTTTTGACGCCTGACTTCCATTCTTTTTAACAGCTGAGTATCACCATTTACTCTGCTCATTGTACTCATTTATGACTCCTTTCAAAGTTACATTTGATCTTTAACAATTATACACCTTTTTTATTTTTTGTCAACTAGATAAAATAAAGTTTTTATCTTAAACCACTTATGATAATCATGCTTACCAAAAATAAATAAGCAAAGAGCAAGAAAAAAGACCTGAGTAAAAAGTAAATAACACAAGAGAAGAACAATAGAAATAACCGTGTTCATTTATATTTTCTCCTTAAATTAAAGTTAAAATTTAAAAAAACAATGTTTCTATTTACAAATATATACAGATTTTAAAAAATGTAAAGAATGACAAAAAAGCAAAAATCCGCTATAGTATTTCACATTATTAGTTTAATTAAGTTTTAATTATGAATCCATACATTTTATTCGCTCTTGTCGCTTCACTGGTCGCTATTATTTACGGTTTATTTTTAGCCCGTACAATTTTAAAAAAGAGTGCCGGCAATGCCCGCATGCAAGAAATCGCCAAAGCTATTCAGGAAGGCGCCAGCGCTTATTTAAATAAACAATACAAAACTATTGCTATTATCGCTGCAGTTTTATTTTTAATTATTGGTTTTGTACCAAAACTTGGTTGGACCATGGCCATGGGCTTTCTTATTGGTGCCATCTTTTCCGCTCTCGCTGGTTATATCGGTATGAATGTTTCTGTCCGAGCGAATGTTCGAACTACCGAGGCCGCTAAAACTGGTTTAAAGGAAGCTTTGGATTTAGCTTTTAAAGGTGGAACAGTGACCGGACTTCTCGTGGTTGGTCTGGCTCTCCTCGGCGTCACTGCTTTTTATGCTATCACCAAAGATGTAAATGCTCTTATTGGTCTCGGTTTTGGCGCTTCACTTATTTCTGTTTTTGCCAGACTGGGTGGAGGAATATTTACCAAAGCAGCTGATGTGGGTGCAGACTTAGTGGGAAAAATCGAAGCGGGTATTCCTGAAGATGATCCTCGAAATCCAGGTGTAATTGCTGACAATGTTGGTGATAACGTGGGTGATTGTGCCGGTATGGCCGCTGACCTTTTTGAAACTTATGCCGTAACTTCTGTGGCTACCATGCTTCTTGGTTCCTTACTTTTTGTGGGTTTCACTAATGCCATTATTTATCCGCTCGCTATCGGTGGTATTGCTATTTTTGCTTCCATCATCGGAACCTGGTTCGTCAAACTCAGCAAAAATAATAATATTATGGGTGCGCTTTACAAAGGTTTGATTGCGGCTGGTCTTCTTGCCGCTGCCGCTTTTTATCCGCTGACAAAAATACTGATGACTGGAAATGGAATTTATTCTGTCACTAATTTATTTATCTGTTCATTGGTTGGACTTATTGTCACTGGGGCACTCGTAGTCATCACCGAATATTTTACTTCCACCAAATATTCTCCGGTTCAGTCCATCGCCAAAGCTTCTGTTTCCGGACATGGTACAAACGTCATTCAAGGTTTAGCCATTTCCATGAAAGCTACCGCTTGGCCTCTTCTTACCATCGTCCTTGGAATTTTGATTACTTATTATTTTGGCGGACTTTATGGTATCGCTATCGCCGCCATGTCCATGCTATCCATGACCGGTATTATTGTGGCTATTGATGCTTATGGTCCTATCACGGATAACGCCGGTGGTATTGCTGAAATGTCTGAATTACCAAAAGAAGTTCGTGATGTCACTGATCCTCTTGATGCCGTGGGTAATACCACCAAAGCGGTTACCAAAGGTTATGCCATCGGCTCAGCTGGCCTCGCCGCCCTTGTCCTTTTTGCTTCTTATACTCAAGAAATTATAAAAGGGACTGGTCACTCTATTGCTTTTGATTTAAGTAATCCGTATGTCATCGTTGGTTTGTTTATTGGTGGACTTCTCCCTTATTATTTTGGTGCTCTGTGTATGGAAGCCGTGGGAAAAACTGCCGGCAAAGTAGTGGAAGAAGTACGCCGACAATTTAGAGAAATAAAAGGAATTATGGAAGGAACAGGTAAACCAGATTATGCCAAAGCCGTGTCCATTGTCACCGGTGCCGCCATCAAACAAATGATTGTCCCCGCTTTAATTCCAGTTCTTGCTCCGATTTTAGTAGTTCTGGTTTTTGGTAAAGATAATGGTTTAGTGGTTCTCGGTGGATTACTCATGGGTTCAATTATTACTGGGCTCTTCGTTGCTATCTCCATGACCTCCGGTGGTGGGGCTTGGGACAATGCTAAAAAATATATTGAATCAGGAAATTATGGTGGTAAAGGTGGTGACGCCCATAAAGCCGCCGTCACTGGAGACACTGTTGGTGATCCTTACAAAGATACCGCCGGTCCAGCCATCAACCCAATGATTAAAATATTAAACATTGTAGCCCTACTTATTGTGGCCTTTATGATGTAAGCTTTATTTTATTTCCAATAGGTATATAATGAAGGCTGGGGAACATCTCCAGTCTTTATTTATTAGTTAATTAAAACCAAATGAAAAAAATAAAAATATTTTGTGGGATTTTGTTACTCTCATTAATAATTCCTTCTTTATCTTTTGCCGAAACAGAAGTAAAGCCGTTGCTTAATCGCGCTGCTATATTAGAAAAAATAGCTAGCACCACAGAAATAAGATTAAAAAATAGAGAGGATAATATTGAAAGGATTCGAGCTAGAATTGCCTCCTCTACTTCCTCAACTACAGAAAAAAGAATTGCTCAATTAAATAGTAAATATGAAAAACAGTCAGAAAAATTAGCCGCCGCTAAGGACAGACTTTTAAACAAAGAACTTAAGATTGTTGAAGTTTTGGAAAAAATAGCTGGCAAAATAACTAAAAGAATAAATATTCTTGAAACCAATGGCTCAAATTTAGCTTCTGCGAAAGCCAAATTAAAAGAAGCCACCGATAAAATAGATGCTATAACGGCTGAAGCAACTAAATTAGCCACTTCACTTAAGGCCATAATAACCAAAGACAATAAAGACCAATTATTCATAGATATCAAGGCTTCTCAAGATAATATAAGGACTTTGGCAAAGGAAGCAAAAGCCCTATTGGTCGATACAATAAAAGAAATAACTAAAGTTTTACCAACCAAATCAGCTGAGTCAGATATTTCTACAACCACTAACTAATTTATAAATTATTAAATAAAACAAACATTATGGAAAACGGAGTAAATGAAAAATCAGGAGGAATAGGGGCTATAACCGGAGCCATTATTATTATAATCCTCTTAATTGCTGGTGCTTGGTATTTTATTGGTAACCAAATACAAAAAAAAGCTGGTACAAATGAAATCATTACTGGTTCTTCTACTGAATTAAATGATATTCAGGAAGATTTAGATAATGTAAATCTAAACATCCTAAATTAATAAATTAAAAACCTCCGGAAAATCCTCTTCACTTAACGAGGATCTGCCTCGACGCAAGACGGGCTAATCGTTACGAGGAAATTCCGGAGTTTTTTAATTTAAAAAACTCCTTAAAATATTTTGAAGGAATTTAATATTAAAAATAAATTAATCGGAGTAAGAACATAGTGCTGATGGAGACTCACGGAAGGCGACGGCCTGAGTGTGAAGGATTTTTTCAGTAGAAAAAATACCTGTGCTCCACTCAGTACTATGTTTTGCGGAGATTAATTTTAAATATTTAAAATCCTAAATATGTTTGTTTTTTGCATTTTTTTGGTTTTTCCGCTAAACTCTAGAAATGAAAAAATATAAAATATTAAAGTCCAAAGACTTGGCAGATTCTGAGGTAGAGATTGAATGTGAAATAGACGCTGAATCCGTGGCTTGCCACCGAGCTCGCGCCATCGCTAAAATTCAGAAGGATGCCAGTTTACCCGGCTTCCGTCCTGGTCATGTGCCGGAAGCGATGCTGGTAAAGCAAGTAGGAGAACTGGCTCTATTTAATGAAATGGCCGAACTGGCTATTAATGAAGTTTTTCCAGATATTCTAACTGAGACAAAAACAAACTTTATTAGTATGCCTCAAATCCAAATCACTAAATTAGCTGAAAAAAATCCGGTGCAGTTTAAAATTATTGGTCCGGTGATGCCCGAAATAAAATTAGCAAATTATAAAAAAATTGCTATATCAGAAAATAAAGCTAAAGAAGAAAATTTTGACGCCACCGAAAAAGAACTGGAAGAAACTATCAATGAAATTCGAAAAAATTTTGCTTTAAAAAATCATACTCATGCTGAAGGTGAGGAGCATAAAGTAGATGAAAAACCTGATCTACCAGAATTAACTGATGACTGGGTAAAAAAACTTGGTGCTTTTAAAGATGTGGTAGATTTTAAAAATAAAATCAAAGAGGGTATAAAAAAAGAAAAGGAATTCAAAGCCAAAGATAAAAAGCGGATGAACATTATTGAAAAGATATTGGAAGGCACAAAAGTGACCATGCCGAAAATTATGATTGAAAGTGAGCTTCGTAAAATGCAAGCACAGTTTGAAGATGATATTGCTCGAGCTGGACTAAAAGTAGAAGACTATTTAAAACATTTGAAAAAAACCAAGGAAGATTTGTTAAAAGAATGGCGTCCAGATGCTGAGAAGAGAGCCAAAGTGCAAATCATCATTACTAAAATTGCTTTAGATGAAAAGATAGAAGCTGATCCGGAATTAGTAAAAAAAGAAGTGGAAAATCTTTTAAAAATGTATAAGGATGCCACTGAGGACCGCACCAAAGCTTATGTGGAGATGATGCTTACCAACGAAAAAGTTTTTGAGTGGCTGGAAAGTCAGAAATAAACCCTTTATTTGATGCTTTATTTGTGATGTAACATATGTTACCATACAAATATGATAAAAAAAATGTACTCAACATCTGAAGTCGCTAATATCCTACACTTGAGCCGAGTGGAGGTTTTTAGAAGAATCAAAGCTGGTAAAATTATAGCAGAAAAAGTAGGCCGTAATTATGTTATTCCTTATGATTCCATATCTGAATTGTTAGGAAAAACAATTGGTACTCATAAAAAACAAGAAATAGAAAAAGTTATTGATAAAGCATTGAAAGAATACGGAAAGACTTTTGAAAAATTAAGTAAAGAATAATGAGAACCAAAAAGATAGCAGTTGAAGAAATAGAATATGTAGCTTTTTCTTTCGCCAAAAAATTAATGACCTGGAATGAGCCGATTCCGGATTTTGGAACAAGATTTCCAAATATATTAGAAAGTTGTATAGAAACTCCCTTTACTCAATTTGCCAAAAAAGACCTTTATCGTGGACTTATTGGAAAAACGAGTATTCTTTTTTACCTTATGATAAAAAATCACCCTTTTCAAAATGGAAACAAAAGAATTGCCATAATGACGGCTTTATATCTTTTCCACAAAAATGGAAAATGGATTCAGATGAGTAATGAAGACCTATATAATTTTGCAAAGGGAATAGCCGGAAGTAAACCGACATCTCGTGAAAAAATTATTATCCAAATTCAAACAACCTTTAAGAAATATTTGATTGATTTAAAGAAAATTTAAAAATTTAGAAAAATTCTTGGAGTGATAAGCCCGCCTTGCCGTCGAGGCAGGTCTGCGTTAAACGTAAAGGATTATTTCTGAAGTTTTTTATTTATTTACTTGAGACCACACTGCCACGATGGCCGCAGTTTCAGCACGTAAAATATTCTGACCCAGAGAATATATTTGAAAGTTATTTTGTTTAAATAATTCTATTTCTTTTTCCGTCCATCCTCCCTCAGGACCAATAAACACTATTACCTCCTCTTCGGACTTATTCAGACAACTCTCGGAACGATTAGCCCGCCTTGCGTCGAGGCAGGTCTGCGTTAAGTGGAGAGAGTTAGTCTGAGTAAGTTCGAAGGGGGTGGTATGAAATGTTAAACACCTCTTCCCCTTCGCTACAGCTTGAGAAATTGCTGTTTCTAAATCCGTAATTTCAAATACTTTTGGTAAAGTTACTCGCCCACTTTGTTCACTGGCCTCTTTTACTATTTTATTTAATCTTTCAATATTCAAATCTTTTTTCTCACTTCGTTCAGAAATAATGGGATGAATTTCTGTCACACCCACCTCCGTACATTTCTCGGTGGCTAATTCAAAATTACCTTTTTTTATTAAGGACAAATACAAGGACACGTTTTTATTCTGAGTAGTTTTATTTGTCCGTGATAAAATTTTTAGGATAATTTCTTTTTTATTTAAAGAAATAATTTCGGCGGTATATTCAAAACCAGAACCATCAAATACCATCACTTGATTTCCGATTTTAAACCGAAAAACTGAAGAAAGTTGGTGATTCAACTCTGGGTCGGAGAGGGTGATTTCTTTGTTATCCCCCACTTTTTGCTCAATATAAAATCTATGTAACCTCATAAGAGCTAAGAATATATAAGTAATTGGGAAATATCAAGCCGTGAAACGTTAATCAGTGTTTGATTTTGTTATTTATTTAGTATAGTCTTTATTCATTATCAGTTAATAATCTTGAGCTAAAAGCGGTAACGCTATAAGCAACAAGTTTTTCAAAATGAGTTACCTAATCCCCACAGTTATAGAAAAATCCCAAAATGGTGAACGAGCTTATGATATTTATTCTCGTCTGCTAAAAGAAAATATTATTTTCCTGGGTGGCCCAATAGATGATGATGTAGCCAACATTATTATTGCCCAACTTTTATTCTTACAAAGCGAAGATCCAAAAAAAGATATCCGCCTTTATATCAACTCCCCTGGTGGTCATGTTTCGGCCGGCCTCGCCATTATTGATACCCTGAATCATATAAAAAATGATGTTTCCACTGTCTGTGTGGGTATGGCCGCTTCCATGGGTGCCGTCATCCTCGCTTCCGGGACAAAAGGCAAGAGATATTCCCTACCAAACTCAGAAATTATGATTCACCAACCGCTTGGTGGAGCCCAGGGTCAGGCCACGGATATTCAGATTACCGCTAAACAAATTTTGAAATTAAAGGAAAAAATAAATAAAATGATGTCCGAGCGAACAGGTAAAACTTTTGCCGAAGTAGAAAAAGATGCTGACCGTGACTATTATATGTCTGCCGATGAAGCCAAAAAATACGGCATAGTGGACAAGGTGCTTTAATATAAATTTTTCTTCACAAAATACAATACTAACCGGAACATCATGTTTTGCGTAAGATAATTTTAAAACCAGCCAAATAGCTCTTGGAACGATTAGTCCGCGTTAAGTGGAAAGAGCTATCCGGCTGGTTTTTATTTCATACTTGCAAAAAGTCCACTTTTGTTATATTGTTAAAAAGTTACTAATTAATTTATATGACCCTGTTTTTTATCCATTTGAAATCAAAATATTTAGCGCTTGGGCAAAATATGCCTTTATTTAGTCTTCTAATAAGGAACTAAACTTTGTTTTCAATTACATAAAAAGTGGGATCGTATCCACAAATTTATGTCATTAAAAATTGTATTATTGTTAGCCGGAGTGGCGGGCCTTGTCGGCATCGCTGTCGGTTATTTCTTGCGTATGATTATTTCCCTGGGCAAGAGAGGTTCTATGGAACTGGAGATAAAAGGGATGATGCTTCAAGCTAAAGAGGAAGGTAAAAAAATAGTGCTCGAAGCCGAGAATAAAGCCGTCGAAATTCTCAAAGAGAGTAAACGTGATTTTAAGGAAAAAGAAGATGCTTCTAAGATCGTCGAGGCCCGCCTGATTAAAAAAGAGGATCTTTTGGATCAGCGCCAAATGGATATTGATAAGGAAGTTGAAAATATCAAAAAGAAAATTGTCGAGATAAAGGAAATTCGCGAAAAAACTGAAAAGATTGAGGCGGAAAAACTTGGTGAATTACAAAAAATTGCCAATCTTAGCGTGGAGGAAGCCAAAGCTGAAATATTGAAATCCACCGAGAAAAAATATGAGGAAGATATTATGGCTAGAATAAAAAAACTAGAATTATTCGGTGAAGAAAAATATGAGGCCAAGGCCAAAGAAATTCTGACCACCGCTATTCAAAGACTGGGTAATTCTGTGGCCTCTGATGTGATGTCCACTATTGTCAGTATCCCTTCTGATGAAATGAAAGGTAAAATAATTGGCAAGGAAGGAAAAAATATTAAGGCTTTTGAACGCGCCACTGGGGTGGAAGTGATTGTGGATGATACTCCCGGAGCCATCACCATCTCCTCTTTTGATCCAGTGAGAAGACAAGTAGCCAGAGTCGCTCTTGAAAATCTTTTGATTGATGGCCGAATCCAGCCGGTAAAAATTGAAAAGATTGTAGAGGAAGCCAAATTAAGTATAAATAAAATAATTAAAGAAAAAGGAGAAGCCGCCGCTTATGAATGTGGTGTTTTCAACCTTGATCCTCGCATTGTGGCTATCTTGGGACGTTTACATTTCCGCACCAGTTTTGGTCAAAATGTCCTTCAACACTCCATAGAAATGTCTCATATCGCCGGTATGATTGCTGAAGAAATGAAAGCTAATGTTTCTGTCGCTAAGGCCGGTGCCCTCTTACACGATATCGGTAAAGCGGTAGATCATGAAGTGGCTGGTACGCACGTAGAAATTGGTAAAAGAATTTTGCAAAAATTTGGTGCTAGCGAGGAAATTATCAAAGCCATGCAAAGCCATCATGAGGAAACTCCTTATGAAACAGTGGAATCCATCATTGTCCAAGTGGCTGATGCTATCTCCGGTAGCCGCCCAGGAGCCAGAAGAGATAATATTGAAAATTATATAAAGAGATTGCAAGATCTCGAAGCTCTAGCCAATTCCTTCCCAGGAGTTGAAAAATCTTATGCTCTCCAGGCAGGACGTGAAGTCAGAGTGTTCGTCACTCCGGAACAAATCACTGATCTGCAAGCTAAGGAACTTGCCCAGAGTATTGCCCAGAAAATTGAGACTGATTTGAAATATCCAGGTGAAATAAAAGTAAATGTGATTCGCGAACTCCGAGTGATTGAATACGCCCGGTAGTAGATTTTCAATTAGATTATGTTCTACGTCTATATATTGCAAAGTTTATCTAAAAAAGATGAACTATATATTGGTTTTACTAAAGATTTGAAGAATAGATTAGTAGAACATAATCAAAAGCAAAATTTTTCTACCAAACGATACACCCCATGGAAACTTATTTATTATGAAGCTTGCCTAAACGAGATAGACGCCGAAAGGAGGGAAAAGTATTTCAAAGTATCGCAAGGGCGAAGATTACTACGTAGGAGATTAAAAGAATATCTCTACCAACAAAAAATTTTGTGAATTGAAAATTCACTACCGGGTACGCTAGATAAGACAAAACCTCCGAAAAATTCTCTTCGCTTAACGAAGACTAATCGCTACGAGAAATTTCCGGAGGTTTTGATAGATAAAATTTAGACAAAGAAAAGGGCGGTGGTTTCAGAAAACCACCGCCCTTTTTATTTACTTTCTCTATAAAGAACTAAACTTCCACCACTTCACGCGGACGCATGAGCTCGTCCCGATGCTCCGTGCCGTCCCAGCTCACCCTGAACCGACCATCGCACCAATCAATGTACGGAACACCGCCAGGCAAAACACGCGAACCACAACAAAGTGTAACATTACTTACATCCAAGTGTTGACTCGTTTCCGTGAAATATACCAGTTCGTGAAGCATCCGCTCGAGCAAGGTCTCAGTTTTGAGACCTTCCTTCGCAATCATGACCGCCGACTTATCCATATGAACTTCATCAGCTTCCACGGTGTTACGGACCCAGATAGCATAATTGCCATTCTTGGAATCACGCTCGTTCTTCGGTACGTCCTTGTCCAAATCATCAATATACTTGTAGCAAGGAAACTTCTTGTCACAGGCATTATATACCAGGTTGTTAGTCAGCCCTTCCATGATTAAGAGTAAGCGCCATTTTCCATCCATTGGCTTTATAGGAACTTGCGTCCTTATAAAATTCAAATTGAAATTGAAATGCTGAAGGTAAAATTTCCTCCACCATTCCAAGTCTGGAATATTTGAACGATCCTGATCCGTTTCAGGGTGATCCAAAATTTTTACCCGCTTTTCAGCAATAGCCTGCAGTTCACACATTACTGTGGCATGATTCAAGTCACCCTTTTTGACCCGTTCAATAATCCCGTCAAAACGGATATCTAGACATCCCCTTAGTAACGCCCACCGATTTTCCTCATCGCGACCGTCGTTGACAACCTTAGTCGTCTTCATGACAGTTCTCCTTTATTTTGGCGTCTTATCATCATTTCCTCAAAACATTTTTGAAGCTATGACTTTTGACACCGCTTTATTCAAAAAACATCTATTAGTGAGGATAACATATTTACATAAAAAGTCAATTACTAATATTCATCAAAATATGCTTATTTTAAGCCATATTTTTAAGAGTCAAATAACCCTTATTTTACAAGATAATTTTGCACAGTTTTTGCACTTGACTCTAGTTGCGCTAAAAAACCCTTATAATATAATAAACTGATATAAAATAAGGTCGAAAAATTTATTAGAACAAATGTAAATTTGTTTACCCGCGCGGGTAAATTAACATTAATAAATATATGAATAAACAAGCAATCGTAGAGGCAGTAAATGGTGTTTTAAATACCACAAAGGTTCAGGCCGAGCAAATCGTAGACAAGGTTTTTGATTCAATCGTCGCTTCATTAAAGAAGGGCGAGGAAGTATCAATCGCCGGTCTAGGTATCTTCTCAGTAAAGGCCCGAGCTGCCAGAGATGCCCGAAACCCAAGAACTGGTGAGACTGTAAAGGTCCCAGCTATGAAGGTTCCTAAATTCCGAGCTGCCAAAGCTTTGAAGGAAGCTGTCAGATAAATTTAGACTTTTAAAAACCCTCAGAACACTCTCGTAGTGATTAGTCTTCGTTAAACGAAGAGAGTGTTCTGAGGGTTTTTACATAATAAAAAAGGGTCCACATTTTGTGAGACCCTTTTTGTTATACCAAAAAGTTAACGATTTGATATGGACCAATCTTTTCCTTCGGACCATAACCCTGAGCTTTTGCCGAAATAAGCAAAGTCTGGTATTGAGAGCTCAGTTCTTTCCTGGCTTTCTTTACCACTTCCCTTTTTTCCGGATACTTTAGGTTGCCGTCCGTCTGAGCTTGAACAACATTACAAGCTAATACTGTCAGCGTCTTAAACTCCGATGGCATCTTTTGAGCAGCCACCTTCAAGAACTGGTCAGGAGCCATTGTGTTCATAGTGCTTACCTTTCTGTTTTTAAAGCCATGTAAGGTGCAACTTTTTTAATCCAATTGGTAACTTGTGTCCTGTGCAATCCTATCACACTTCTCCACTCATTGTCAAGTTTATGCTTCCCAACATATCTGGAAAGTGCATTCAAACTCCCCATCACTGCTTCATGTGCAATATGCCTATCTTTATCCGCTTTTTCTATGGCCTCCTTTTCTTCCCCTACCGCTCGAGCTTTTTCCAACTTAACTATCATCTGATAATATCGCCGAATTCCTTTATTAATTTCCTCAAACAAATTTCTGGTATTTTCATCATACTCAGCTTGCTTTTCTATCTGTTTATATAATTCTACCTCCTTTGTTCTCTCATATTGTTCAAACTCCATCTCTGGGCTCGCCAAATCTTCAACAAAAGTTTCCCCGGTTTCATCTTTCGCTCTTTGTTTCCAGATATCTTCGAAAAAAAAGTCATTCATAAAATTTATTTACAGCTTAGGCGGCTTTCTTTTCTTCCTTTATTTCCTCCATCTTAGTTTGGATTTCGTTAGTTATTTTTGTTAAATCATCCATTGACCGGACTATTACATCAAAACCTCCTTCAGTAATTGGTTCTTGATTTATTTTTGATTCCATCATTAAAACTGCCATATTTTCCAATAAACTATTATATTTATTTTTAAACTCTGCTCTCAGTTTCCAAAATTTAGTCAAAATATTAGCATCATCAGCATGATCAGATAAAAACTTTATAAATTCATCACCAAAATCAGAAAAACCTTTAAGTTGTTCCCCCATTATATCCCCCTCTTCAAAACCCTTTATAACTGTTTCCTCCACAGAACCTTTATTTGTATCTTCTGAGAATTTTTCCATAATTTTTTTATTACTTATAATTGTTAATGATATACCTAATCAAATAGTAATGTAAAATAAAATTAAATGTGCGGGTAGGGTGAATCGGACACCCGCCAGAAGTTTGGAAAACTCCTGTTCTGCCACTAAACTATACCCGCATTTTTATGTATTGTCAATATCCAAGCTAATATTCTTCTCAAAAGAAAAGATCCCCCGTTAATGTTTCCAGCCTTTTTGACTGTCATATGAGCTGTCCCGTATGGGAGCTTGCCAAAATTCTTCCTCTTTTTATTTATTCTAGCATCTACATAATTCTTCAAAAAAGCACTTCGTGGTAATCCTATTTCCTTCATCCAAAAAGTAATCATTTCCTTTTGATTATTATCCGGATATGAATGAATTCTAATAGAAAAATTGATATTTTGCAAATTTAATATCTTCTTAAACCACAAAATAAAAGTTTTAATTATTTTTGGATCAGAGTTTACCACCCGCACTAAACCATCAGTCTTTGAACCCTCGCCAGTATATAAACCAATACCAAACATAAATAAATCCCTTTTGGTAAATTTACCAATATCTTTTACCGCTAATTCCCCCGCATCCTTAATAGACTTTCTTTTTATAGCCCGCTTAGCTTCATTTGCCATTAATCTCGCTCTATTTATCACATCTATTGTCTCCTGATTTCGCTTATAAGGTAATTGAGAGAGCCAAGCACACAAAGTACTCTTGGAAACTCCTATTTTATTTTTAATATAACTATAAGAATAACCGGCCTTTCTCAATCTGATTGCTTCTTTATGTAGCTGTTCTTTTGCCATACCGAACCTCATTATATAGTATGTAAGATTATATTACAAGGTTCTTTTTTATTTATCAGCAATACTTTTTGCAAGTTTAATCACCTCTTCAAAATTATCATTTTTCTCCGCTTTTTTTCTTCGCAAAAACCCACATTTTTCACATTTATAAGTAAGCAAATATTCGCCTTTCTCCACCTCTACTTTTATTGGCTTCATCATCCCTTGGCAGTCTGATGCTCTATCTCCCGGGTTAATATCCACGTGCTTACTCCACAGGCACTTTGGGCAATGGTTTGTATAGCCAGTACCACTTACTTTTTCTCCGCACTTTTCACAAACAAAGTCTTCAACTTTTTTTTGAAATAGTTTCATAAACTTTGTCGGGGCGCCGGGATTTGAACCCGAACTGCATGCTCCCAAAGCATGTATGCTACCGTTACACCACGCCCCGATATCAAAAGATGTTATCACATTATTTCATATTTGGGAAATTATTCTCTATAAAATCCCAAAACCTAGGCCAGCTTTTACTGACACAATCTTTATTTGAAAATTTTACCTTTTTATTTTTAGCAATTCCCAGCATGGCAATCGACTGCACTACCCGGTGATCATTCGTTTCAACTATTTCTCCATTATCAAACTGCTGAAGGCATTTCTCCATTTCCTCCAACCTATTTGATTCATGCCCTTGTATTGCGGGGAACTTTTTCTTCCCTTCTTCTTTGGTAATCAAACTAAAAGCTCTGGCAAAACAATAATCATCTGGATTTGAAGGGGTGAATTTTGTTTTCCTGGTTTCTAATATTTCTAGAAAAGTTTTAGCTTGTTTTAATAATATCTCATCATATTTAATATCATAAATTAATTCTTTTTCCCTTCTCTTTTTCCAATGTTTCAAACCCTCCTGTGTTATCTTCAAAAAGTATGGTGGGTTCTTTAAAACCTCCTTATTCCCCAGGAGAATAGCCGCACTAGCCCACTGGCTGGTGCCATTATCCAGTCCCAGTAATTTGGCTATAGGCCAGCCTATTATTTCCGGATTATCACATATTTTTCTTTTCAACAAAGTGCCACTTTTAAACAATTTTTTATTTAGATTTAATTTCCAAATGGCAAATTGTAAATATCTAAATAACGTTCCGGACTCCCCCACATTTATTTCATTTTTAGTCTGCCAATCATTTGCCACATTAAATAAAGCTTGCACATCACCGTTTATATCTTTTTCTTTTCTGAGAATATTTTTTATATCATCTTTCCCATTTAAAATATCCAAAACCCCCATCCGAATCATCCAGTATTTGTCTAATGGTATGTATTTTTTGATACTTAATTCCTCTTTCATATTTTTAGTATATCATAAAGGACATCTTTATCGGACAATATTTACAAAATAATATCTTCCATATAATTTACTTTTGCTTCCATACTTTTTAGATCTAAATATACAGTCATTACGTCAAACTGCCAATCCGTTTCTATATTTGTCTGTCTTGTTTCATATGAAACACTCTTTTCTGGCCTATAACTCAACAAATATGTTTGGATTACTCTACTCAAACGCTTCAATTTCCAAGGATGCAAATTATCTTCTGGTTTATAGGCGTTTGTTTCATATGAAACTGGCATATGAGAGACGCTTTTTACTTCAATAAAGTGCAGTTTTTGTCCTTTTCTAGCAATAATGTCCAGTTCTCCCCACTTTTTTAAATAATTTCGCTCCACAATCTCAAAACCTCGCTTCACAAGAAACCTACAAGCAATATTTTCCCCCAAATCACCTATTTTTCTTTTTTCTGTTCGATTATCTTGTTTCATGTGTAACTTTATTATAAATGCTGACATAATAATATGATTTTGGAGGCTTCGCAGGCGGGTAGCCGAGAGAGAGCAAAATTTTAGCAGAAATTTATGCGCACTCCAAAAATTATATTATTAGGTAAGGCATTTATATTTTTCTTAACACTATTTCAAACCACGACTGCCCTTTTATATCCTGAATATTCTTATAAACCACAAAAAACTTGTACGGACACAGTTTTTCAATATCTTCTGGCTTATAAAAATAATAGTATTTCTCATCACCTAAATTAGTAATCTTTTCCTCCTTATATTCCCCGTATTTTGTGGAAATATACAAAATACCCCCTATTTTAAGCCATTTATGACACTTTTGAATTATATCTGCTAGTTCCTCCCTATTCAAATGTAATACTGAAGCAAAGCAAAAGATAATTCCAAATGTTCCGGTTTCATATGAAACACTCCTCATATCTTTCACGTGAAACTCCCCTTTTGGTATTTTTCTTCTTGCTAGCTTAATTAATCCGGCTGAAGCATCAATACCAGTATAATTATCAATTCCCACCTTAGAAATGATATATTCCGCATCTCGGCCATTTCCACAACCAAGTTCTAACACTTTATTTGATCCAGATTCATTTAATTTTAGAGCCTGATCAATATCCTCCACTCGCACACCATAATTATCAAATTTATCCGCATAAAACTGTGCGTTCTTATCATAAGCTTCAACTGTTTTAATATTTTTATCTAATTTTGCCATTTTTATTACATTTTTTGCTATGTTTCATCTGAAACGTTTTGTCTTATGAGACAAAATGTTTCACGTGAAACAAAATATCTAATTTATTGGACAAAAATTTTGTCTTATAATTTTGTCTATTAAATATATCTATATTCTGAGCCGTTATTTGTAAAAGACTACCGTTTTAAGACAAAAAACATCATTTTTACCTATTTTATAAAAGACGTCTGTTATTAACATATACACATAGTTATCCACAGTTTAGTGCCATTTTATGTTTATAAAATAAGCATTTTTAGACCAAACTATAAACAAAAACTTAAAAAGATGTTCAAATTTGTCTTTTAAATTTTTCTTCGTCTTTTAAAAAATTTTAAGGTGCAAAAAATATTTTCATTAATAATTATATCATTTTTTTAGAAAAAATAATATTTTATATAAAAATTTGTAAAAAAAATGATTTTCAGTTATGATGATTAAGTTGATGTTTTGTTGCGGGCCTGCCCGCCGAAGCTTCAGCGAAGGCGGGCATGGTTTAGTGGTAGAACAGGTCCTTGCCAAGGATCAGACGGGAGTCCGATTCTCCCTGCCCGCACTCCGAATCGTTTATTAATTTGATAACAATGCTCCCATGGTGAAATGGATATCACAACGGTCTTCGGAACCGTTATTGTGGGTTCGAGTCCTACTGGGGGCGCAAAAAACTGAAAGTTTTTTTGGATGAGAACGGCGGAGCGATGTTTTTTTAGTAGAAAAAACCGAGAGCCGGTGACCAGACAAATTTAAGCGACGGCGAAAATTTAGTCGAGGTCGAGATTCCTACTAACTTTTAAATACCAAAACCATGGCTCTAAATAAGTACGAAATAAAAAAACTAGCTATTCCTGAGGAAGTAATAAGTGTTGTAAAAACCTTGAAAAATAAGGGTTTTGAAGCATATCTCATTGGTGGTTGTGTCAGAGACCTTTTGCTTGATAAAAAACCAAAAGATTGGGATATCACTACCAATGCTACTCCGGAAGAAATAATTTCTTTGTTTGAAGATACGTTTTATGAAAATAATTATGGTACGGTAGGAATTGTCAATGAAAATGTCAAAGATGAAACTTTAAAAGTGATTGAAATAACTCCTTATCGTCTGGAAGCCGAATATTCTGATAACAGAAGACCAGATCATGTTACTTTTAGTCAAAAATTAGAAGATGATTTACAAAGAAGAGATTTTACTATCAATGCAATTGCTTTAAATATTGAAAACTGTGTAAAAGGAAAATGTTCAGGCCAGTATTTGGATTATTATGATGGGCATGAAGATTTAAAAAAGAAAATTATAAGAACGGTAGGAGATGCCCACGACCGCTTCAATGAAGATGGGTTAAGAATCTTAAGAGCAGTCAGAATTGCCACTGAAATAGGTTTTAAAATTGATAAAAATACCGAAAAAGCCATAATCAGCAATGTTTCGCTATTAAAAAACATCGCTAAGGAAAGAATTCGTGACGAATTTTCCAAAATAGTAATGTCTGATAATCCTATGGCTGGCCTTATTTTATGCCATAAAATGGGTATTATGCCCTTTATTAGCCCGGAAATAGCGGTAATGATCAGTATTGAACAAAGCCGAGCTCATATTTATGATGTTTATGAACATAGTCTGAGAGCTATGCAACATTCCGCTGATAAAAAGTACTCACTAGAACTAAGATTGGCCTCACTTTTTCATGATATTGGCAAGCCAGCTACCAGAAGACGTGATAAAGAACAAAATATTTGGACTTTTTACGGACATGAAGTGGTTGGCGCAAAAATAGTGGCTAAGATTTTAACCGAATTAAGGTTTGCAAAAAAAATAATTGATAAAGTAACCAAATTGATTCGTTGGCATATGTTTTTTGCTGATACTGAGCAGATTTCTTTGTCAGCCGTGAGAAGAATAATTTCTAGTGTCGGACGAGATAATATTTGGGACCTAATGAACCTGCGTGGAGCAGACAGAATGGGCATGGGTAGGCCAAAAGAGAGCCCTTACCGGCTCAGAAAGTATCACTCCATGGTGGAAGAAGCTATGACCGATCCAGTGTCCGTAGGAATGCTAAAAATTGATGGTGCCCAAGTAATGAAATTTACGGGTGAAGCCCCTGGACCCAAAATTGGCTATATTTTGCATGCTCTTTTGGATGAAATGCTGGAAAACCCAGCCTTAAATACTGAAGAATACTTAAAGAAAAGATCACGTGAATTGGTCAAATTAGACGCTTCCACCCTCAAAAAACTTGGCGAATCTGGTAAGGAAACTAAAGAAAAAGAGGAGGAAAAGAAAATTGAGGATATAAGGAAGAAATATTGGGTGAAGTAAAATAGAAAATAGCCAGGTTTATTCATTTCTTGGACCCGCGTAATTTTCTGCTGAAAATTCGCTCAAGACTCCCGCCGTCGCGGTCCGTAGCTCCAATAAACGAACAAACCTTGCTATTTTTTTACTATTTTCCATTAAAAAACCATAAGATATTGCTTTTTCGTGCCTTACGGACTGAGATTTTTAGCAGAAAATCGAGGGAGTAGAGAAATAATTTTGTGACGACAAAATTATTATCGTGCAAAGAAAAAGGAATATCTTATGGTTTTGAACAATAAAAAAACCGCTCCTAGAAGTTTTCAAAATCGGATTGAGAAAACTGATTGGAACGGTTTTGAAGTGATCCTCATGGTGAGGAAATCAACTTCATATTATGATGTGGCCAAACATCATTACCTGTCAAAAAATATAAAGAACAATTTTCTTCAACATAAAGACTGGAGATAATTTGTCTTTTATGTTGGTCTACCTATATTATATTCTGGCCTAAAGGACATGTAAAGGACAAAACTGTGGATAACTTTATTATTCCGCCAATTCATAAAGGACAAGAAAATACCTTTTAAATTAAGGCGATTTTTCAGCTTGACATTAAACTTACAGGGATTATAATTTAAGTGTTCTTTAATTCATTCGAATTATCGAACAAAAAGTCAGCCGACCATGCTGACAGTTTTCATTGGGATTAGACTCACGTCTGCCCCCAAGTCCTGGTACTATCAAGCGCCTTTGGCCACCGGACTCTAAAACTTAGTTTTGTTCTTTCTCTTCTCTCTATTTGTTCTTTGTTTCCTCTGCTGTCCTCGGACAACATGAAACACCATTCACAAGCGCCAATCTGGTGCTTGTTTTTTATTTAAATTTGCATCCAAATAAAATTAAACAAAACCACAAAAGTATCTTTTATATATTTGCTATCAATAATAATTGTTATGATGTTTTCTCTAAAATTTGTAATCGCCACCTTATCACCCCAAATAATTATCTGAGAGGGGATATTAAGCTTCTCAGCACTTACTTCTTTCCTAAGAATTAAATTACTTTTGTCTTCTTCTGCTAATTTGGCTATTTCATGGCTAACAATTTGAGTAATTGCTTTAACGTGAATATCCTTTTCAACCTGGTATTTTATTTGTTCTCTGATTATGGGTAGTACATCTTTACGATTTTCCTCTACTGAAGAACTTATTACTAAAATATCTGTGCCGACATCAAGAATATCCTTATAGACTTCCTTAATCCCTGCAATTCCCTCAAAATATTTTACATTTGGTTTACCTAATAATGTATTATATTGAGAAACAAGAGTATTGAAAACTGAAGATAAATTATCCGCTGCGACATTTGATTGACTAATGGAGTTGTTTAAATTATCTTTTATCTTTTGTGGGTGCAGAGGACTAAAAATAGATACTTTTCCAATGTCATCACACTTCTCCACTAACTCAAGTCTTATCAATTGATCAATAATTTTATAGGTGAGCGTACGACCTATTCTAGTTCTAGTAGAAATTACTTTAGCGTTTGTCATCCCATTTTCAACCAAAAATATATAAATTTTCGCTTGCTCCTTAGTTAATCCTGCTTTACTTAAAATATTTTCTATATTATTTGTCATAGATTTGTGACAGATTTAGACTGATATAATGACATATTAGCATAATCCTTATATATTGCAAGGAATATTTAGTATATAATATCAATATATTTGCTTTTTTCATTCACTATGCTATAATTATAAATAGATAAATTACAAATGTGCTTAAAAGAACGTAATAAAATAGATCCTTAAAATATATTCCCTACACTACACATTATACTCATATATAAATTAAGATATTCGGATGGGTATAAGTTGTGGTGCAGGGAATTAGCAGATTCCCATAGCATATGAGCCAAATGGAGTACTAACCATAACAAAAAAGTAGTACGGACCGGCCCATAGCGTTGATCATTTGTTATTTTATACTGATGGAATATCTATCAGTGAATAACATGCTGTGAACGCGGTAAAAAAAGGACACCGCTTCAACCATAGCGCGAGTCTTCCCAAAGAAGAACGTGGATTAGTGAAATCTAACTCACGTAGGTGATTACTGGACCGTCCAGACATATCCCGTTGAAAAGAATATGTCATCTGCACAGGTTGTTGGTTATACCTGGTTATTGAGAAATCCTTACCCTTAATAATAAAAACCATCCACTTTTATCATGACAGTAAAACAAAATGTTCTTTAAAATATATTGATACCTTCGCTTTGAAGAACAATGGGTATCTGACACAACCTTGTGTGCTTCGGCCAATGGTTAAACAAGAAAAATATAAACGCGATGAAATTTGTCTTGTTGGGGAATAATTACTAGTATTATTCCTTTCTATCTCCGACTGAGTCGGACTGATGAGTCTTCCGTTACAATCTCGATTGAGATTGATGGCAAGACGAAATAGAAATGTTCTTTTAAATATAGGTGTAAAAATGTACACAAGCAAAATTGGAAAACGCCACTTATCCCATCGGACAAAGTTTGCGGTTGTTTCTTGCAACGATTTGTCAAAATATGACAAATTCGAAACGGAAATAGTCGAGGCCTTCCACATAATGGATGGGGTTCGGGGAATCATGGCGGTGACTGATTTGGCCAAAACTACTGCATATTTACTTGCAGCCAAATTTGGTTTAATCAGAGAAAAAGTTGCCAAAAGAAACACTAATGCCTACAGCAAAAGACGTTTGGGTAATCTTGAACATTTAAAAAATGTTTGGGATTGGGAACCTGGTAGTGAAATTGCTGTTCTAAAGAGAAAAAGGCAATACGTTGCTAGTGTTTCATTTTCAGCTGGTGGTGCGTATTTCAAGGAAGGAGAAATCTTTCTTCAATATACGTTGCCGTCGGGAAAAGTCCGTAAGTATCTGACAACTCACGGAGTTAAATGGTTTATTGCTGGGTCGGAAATTATTTCCGTTAATTCAATCAAAGGAAAGGGGACATCCCTTTCCGCAAAATTGGAGAATCTGGCAAAAACTAAGGTTGATTGTAAACCTAATTAAAACAATCTTGAGTTACAGATACTCAAAAACAAAAATCTGTCTGTCTCGAGATGTGCATCTCGACTGATGAGTCCAAGAGGACGAAACAGAATGATCTTTAATAAAGGATAAATAGCTAGACCGTATGGTTTGATTTAAGGTTTTATCATCCTTAATCAACTTTCAATAAACAACCAACAAAGGAGGTGAACTGATAGATAACCATAAGATCCTAGAATGTCGCAAGTACACCCTCATTAACTTGAGGGTGTTTTTTATTGAATTTTTTAAGTAGAAAAAAGCCGCCCGATGAAATCGAGCGGCTAGAGAAACGTCGTTGTATTAGTCAACATTGACGATCTCAAAATTCAAGGTGCGGTCATCCAGGCAGAAACCACAACCGTGCGTCAGAATGTACTGCTTTCTGGGATTGAATTGCTCCGGTTTTATCTCTGGTCCGCCCTTCTTGTGTACCAACCAGAGAATCGCCCCGAGGTGTTCGGGAAGATTAAGCCGGCACAGAATTCCACAATTGTCGCAATACTGAAATGCCAGAAGGTCTTCCGGAAGATCTTGTATAGCATCCACTGGTAACTTACCTAAAGGTGTAAAAGAGCCGAGAAACTTCGCATTAATGATTGTATCCATAGTATTTCTCCTTTATTTAATCTAGTTAATTTATACACCAAAACAGATTTTTTGTCAAATGTTTTTATCTCGCTTCCTGCTTTACAAAATCAACGATTTTTTGTGCCTCGGCTAGGACAAATTCATCAAAACTAGCCATATTATCATGAGAATCCAGATTTTCTGGAAAAATGGTTATAATATTTGCTGTACCTTTCTTATCTGGGTTCAAGCTTCCATCTATGGTAATTGTTACTTTTTCACCCTTCGTCAGTTCTACCTCAAAAAATGCGTCCACATGATGCCATTGATCAAAAGGTGACTTTATCTTATTACTTTTAACTTGAAGTTGAACGCAGGTTGTAAAGTATGACGGTTCTTTATTTATCAATTCCTGACTTTTCAATAATTTTGAAACTTTCTCTTTTAAGGCTTCCGCATACTCTGGATATTTATCTGGCTGACATAGTTTTACCATTTGCAATGATTTCGGGTAATCAATATACGGAGGCAATCCCTGTTCAATATTCTTAATAAATTCCTCTGTCCCCGCCTTGTCCTCATTATTTAGGAGAATCTCGTATTTTTTTGTTAGTTCCTGGCGAAATTTTCCCTTATCAAGAGAACCCAAGTATTCAAGCTCGGCCATTTCTCCACTTTCACCTCTACGGTGTTCATACATAATTAGCATCTTATATCTTTTTTGTTTTTAATTCAACTTTTGGATTTTTTGTGCTAAACTTACACAGTCAGACAAATGAAAAAATCACATAAATATATTTTTGTTACTGGTGGTGTGATGTCTGGAGTAGGAAAGGGAATTGCCTGCTCATCTATTGGAACCCTTCTACAAGCGAAGGGTTTTTCTGTGAATCTTTTAAAGGTGGATCCATATTTAAATGTGGATGCCGGAACTATGAACCCCACTGAACACGGAGAAACTTTTGTTTTAAATTCTGGGCTAGAAACTGATCAAGACATGGGGAATTATGAAAGGTTTTTACATCGGGATTTGAGCCATGATGATTATATTACTTCCGGTATGGTGTATCAGCATGTGATTGCCGCCGAACGAGCTCTCAAATATGGTGGGCATTGTGTGGAGGCCATTCCTCATATTCGCGACGAAATCATTCGCCGTTTTGAACACTCCGCCAAAATAAACAAATCAGATATTACCGTAATAGAAATTGGTGGGACCGTAGGGGACTATCAAAATATTATGTTCATAGAAGCAGCCAGGACAATGAAAGTGTATCGCCCACATGATGTGGCTTTTGTGATGGTGAGTTATATGCCGGTGCCCGCCAAACTAGGCGAAATGAAAAGTAAGCCTACCCAAAATGCTATTCGCCAGTTAAATTCCTACGGCGTAAATACAGATATCATCATTGCCCGAAGTGAAGTCCCGATGGATCATAAAAGAAAAGAAAAAATTGCTACTTCTTGTAGTGTGCCAGTAGAAAATGTTATCTCCGCTCCAAATATTGATAGTGTTTTTGATGTACCACTAAATTTTGAGAAAGATAATTTGGGAAATATTTTATTAAAGGTTTTAAATCTAAAAAAGAATGGCCGAGGTAAAGGAATGGGTGAGTGGGAGGCCTTTGCCAGGAAAGTTCGCTCCGTAAAAAAACCGGTACACATCGCCATCGTTGGAAAATATTTTAACACTGGAGATTTTGTCCTGACAGATGCTTATGTCTCCGTCCTGGAAGCCATAAAATACTCGGCCTACAAACTGGGAAGAAAACCGGTGATACACACCATTAATGCTCGTGAGTATGAAGGGAAAAATATTTTAAAAGCCAAATTTAAAGAATTAGAAAAATTTGATGGAATAATAGTACCAGGTGGTTTTGGTGAATCAGGTATTGAAGGAAAACTGGCCGTAATAAAATACGCCCGAGAGAGAAAAATCCCATATTTTGGACTGTGTTATGGGATGCAACTCATGGTGATAGAATATGCCCGAAATGTTTTAGGTCTAAAAGATGCCAATACAGCTGAAATAAATCCAAAATCCAAGGCACTGGTGATAGATATTATGCCAGATCAAAAGAAAAAATTAGCGGAAGGGAATTATGGTGGTAGTATGCGTCTGGGAGCTTATCCGGCCCATTTAAAAAAAGGAACTATCGCTTATAATGCATACGGAAAAAAACTAATTTCTGAAAGACACCGCCACCGTTATGAAGTAAACCCAGAATTTATAGAGATAATTGAAAATGCCGGTTTAGTTTTCTCTGGCACTTCACCTGACGGCCGACTGATGGAAATTGCTGAATTACCTAAATCAAAACACCCCTTCTTCCTCGGCACTCAGTTTCACCCGGAATTTCTGGCTAGACCCCTCGCCCCACATCCTTTATTTACAGAATTCATAAAAGCGGCAATTAAGAAAAAATAAAAAATCTTCGGAAATTTCTCGGAACGATTAGTCCGCGTTAAGTGAAGAGAATTTTACGAAGATTTTTTATTTCAACTCCAGCCAAACTGGGCAGTGGTCAGAACCCAACATATTATCTAAAATTTTTGCTGATTTAAGACGAGGGAGAAGGTCAGGGGAAATAAAAAAGTAATCCAACCGCCAGCCCACACCACGATCTCGAGCAAAAGTTTTCATATCCCACCAAGAATATTTAATTTCTTTAGGGTGTAAGTGACGAAACGTGTCCACATAACCTTTTTTCTCCACTTTATCCAGCCAATCTCTTTCAATCCGCAGGAAACCGGTATGGTTGGAATTTTCTTTTGGTCGGGCGATATCGATTTCATTATGCGCAGTATTTACATCCCCACAAAAAACAATTTTCTTCCCTTGCTTTCTTAATTTTTCAATTAATTTTAAAAACTGTTCATAAAATTCTAATTTATATTTTAATCTGGCTGGTTCTTCACCCCCGTTTGGAAAATAGCCATTTAATAAAACAAAATCTTTAAAATAAGCCACAATCATTCGGCCTTCCTGATCATATTTAGGGATACCAATGCTATAGTCCACTTTTTCTGGTTTTTCTTTAGAAAAAATAGCTACCCCACTATAACCTTTACGCATTTTGGAATGATCAAAATAAGCATGATAACCGGCTGGGGCACGCACTTCCTCCGGTAATTGATCCGGATGAGCTTTGGTTTCCTGTAAACAAAAAATATCTGGGTCCAGTTCAAAAATAGTATTAAAAGCTCCTTTTTTGTGAAAAGCGCGTAGGCCATTTACGTTCCAAGAAAGGATTTTCATAAAGATATTATACTACGAACGGCCAGGCAAAAGAAATTAATTATTGGACCCGCATAATTTTCTGTTGAAAATTTGCTCAAGACTCCCGCCGTCGCGGTCCGTAGCTCCAATAATCAAATTCTATTTGCCTAGCCTTTATTATGAAACTTTTTGTGAATATCCCGCAGATGCTTATCCGTCACATGAGTATAAATCTGCGTGGTGGCAATATTTGCATGACCAAGCATAGCCTGAACAGAACGAATATCTGCTCCGTTGGAAAGTAAGTCCGTGGCAAAACAGTGACGAATCACGTGCGGGGTCACTTTTTTGGTAATACCAGCCAAAGTAGCATATCTTTTTACAATTCTTTCAATGGTACGGTGATCAAGTCCTTTATGAATATCCGTTTTTGTTTTAGAAATATTTTTCAAATCTGTGACGGGTACAAACATGGCATCTGACATATCTTTACGTAAAGCCAAATATTCTTTTACTGCCGTTTTAGCTTCATCAGATAAAAAAACTACTCGCACCTTACCCCCTTTTCCTCGAATAGAAAATTCATCCATATGCAAATCCAAATCATTTTTTAAAGAACATAATTCTGAGACGCGAAGACCGGTTGAGAATAAAAGCTCTAAAATAGACTTGTCACGGGCGCGTCTTTCAGGATTTTGTTCTTGATTGGGAGCATCTAAAAGCCGTTTGAGTTCAGTGGGAGAAATAACATCGATCGAACGCTCACCAACCTTGGCCAACTCAATATTGTCAGCCGGCAGGGAAGTGATACCTCGACGAATTAAAAATTTGAGAAAAGTTCGTAGAGCAATCAAATAATAATTCTGTGTTTTTTTAGTCATGGTATTATCTGAAAAAATCTTTCCACCGATTCCATGATGAGTCTTCACACCCGGCCGACGATTTAACCAGATACGGAATTCTCGAACTTTTTCATTGGTAATATCCTTTGGTTCTTTGATTTTCATTTGCTCCAAAAAGACCGTAAGATAATGATCATAATTTCCAACGGTTTTCACCGCCCGGCCTTTTTCAATTTCAATATATTCCAGGAATTGAGTTTTGAGTTCCGCTATGTTCATAAGAATATTATACCATGTCGGAAAATAATTTTTATTTACTTAAATTAGCCTGCGCAAAACATAGTACTAACCGGAGCACAGGTATTTTTTCTGCTGAAAAAATCCTTCACACTCAGGCCGTCGCCTTCCGTGAGTCTCCTCTAGCACTATGTTCTTGCTCCGGCTAATTTTAGACTAAGAAAGGGTAATGTTTGAGATAGTATAAAATTACCCCTTGCATTTTCTAAGGAAATGTGCTAAACTTCTGCCATGCTTACAAAAACAAAGAAAGCTAAGGTTATCAAAGAGGTAGCCGTACATGATAAAGATACTGGCTCTACTGAAGTCCAGGTAGCTGTTTTGACTAAGAGAATTGATGAATTGGCCTCACATTTGAAGAAAAATCCAAAGGATAATCACTCCCGCCGAGGTCTTCTTGGAATGGTAGCTGATCGCCGAACTCATCTTAAATATTTGGAAAAGAAGAACATCAAGCGTTATAACGCTTTGGTTAAAAAGCTAGGGTTGTAATTTAAAAATCAGTCCACTCGGATTGATTTTTGTTTAATGAGCATTAAATACCACTAGATATTCCTTTTTCTTTGCACGATAGAAATTTTGCCGTCGCAAAATTTCTTCTCTACTCCCTCAGTTTCTTGCTAGAAACCTCAGTCCGTAAGGCACGAAAAAGCAATATCTAGTTGTATTTATGATACAATTATCAAAGGTCGAATTTTAATAAAAGTTAATTATATTTTTATATGTTAATAAAACACAAAGATCAAAGAGTTGGTATTTTTATAGATACTCAAAACATTTATCACTGCGCCAAGAATTTATATGGGGCAAAAGTAAATTTTGCTCAAGTAGTCAAAGACGCATTAGCTAATCGTTCTCTTATAAGAGCGATCGCTTATGTGATCACCACCGAAAGTGGTGATGAAAAAGGTTTTTTTGAAGCGCTGACTAAAGCGGGCATAGAAACCAAAACCAAAAATTTACAAATTTTTGCCGGTGGGGCCAAGAAGGCAGACTGGGATGTGGGACTAGCGGTGGATGCCATCAAAATGGCACCAAAGCTGGATACAGTTATCATTGTTTCCGGTGACGGAGACTTTGTTCCGCTCGTAGAATACTTAAAGATGAACGAAGGTTGTCAGGTAGAAGCAGTTTGCTTTGGTAAATCCACTTCAGCCAAGCTCATCGAAGTCGTCGACGGTTTTACTGATTTGGATGAAAATCCAAGGAAGTACCTACTAGGTGCTATTGGGCGAAGATAAAAACTAAACTCAAAAACAGGCCGTTCTGATGTAAATTAGAACGGCCTGTTTTTTTTATGCCATTTATGCTAATCTAAAAACGTCAGATTTATTAATTTAATATTGATCTGGTCTCAAGATATGCAGGTTTTAAAGGGTTTCAACCTTTTAATCTGAAATCTTTAGGTCAGATCTCAAATAAGATGAAAAAGAAAGAGTTTTCAATGGAGCTTAACGGCAAGAAATTGTCCGCTGAGTTCAACGATTTAGTAGAAAATGCGAGTGGTTCAGTCATTTTAAAATATGGTAATACCACTATCCTGGCCACGGCGGTTATTTCTAAAGAAGAAAAAGACCGAGCGGATTATTTGCCACTCACGGTAGATTATGAAGAAAAATTTTATGCTTCCGGACAGATTTTAGGTTCCCGTTATACCAGAAGAGAAGGCCGTCCGTCTGAAGAAGCTATTCTGTCTGGCCGAATTGTGGATCGTACTATCCGCCCACTTTTTGATCAATGGATTCGTAATGACATACAGGTAGTTATTACCACTTTATCCATAGACCAAGATGATCCGGATGTCTTAAGCGTGGTGGCCGCTTCACTCGCTGTGGGTGTTTCTAAAATTCCATTTCATGGTCCCGTTTCTGCAGTCAGAATCGGCAAACATAAAAACGATACGGTCTTTGAAGTAAATCCAACCTATGTCGAAATAGAAAATGAACGTTATGAAATCGAATTAATTGCCTGTGGTAAAGATGGTCAGATCAATATGATTGAGCTTGGTGGTGAGGAAGCCCAAGAAAATGTAGTAATCGAAGCCCTCAAAAAAGCCTCGGAAGAAATAGAAAAAATAAATGCTTGGCAGAAAAAAATTATTGCGGAAATTGGCCAACCTAAAATTTCTATTCCTGCTCCAGTGATGCCGGAAGAAGTCAAAAAATTATTTACTTCCGAAATCGAACCAAAACTGGAAACTTATGTGATGAGTGGAATTCCCGGTGGCTCAAAAATAGGTGAGATAATGGATATTTGGATGAAACTAGCAAAAGAAAAACTACCAGAAGTAGCTCCTTCTTTTATTGAACATTTATTTGAGGAAAAAGTAGACGCTTATATTCACGAACAAGTTTTAAAGAATAATCGTCGCGCAGATGGCCGAGGAATAGATGAAATTCGTCCTCTCTTTGCCCAAGCGGGTGGTATTTCTTCTGTTCTTCATGGCTCAGGAATATTTTATCGTGGAGGCACACATATCCTAACCGCTTTGACTTTAGGTGGTCCTGGTGATGCTTTGAGTATTGATGGGGCGGAACAGTCAGCAGAAGCCAAACGCTTTATTCATCATTACAATTTTCCACCATTTTCTACTGGTGAAACCGGAAAAATGGGTGGTACAAACAGAAGAATGATTGGTCATGGTGCACTCGCTGAAAAATCCCTCTTACCAATAATTCCTGATCAATCAGTTTTTCCTTATACTATCAGATTGGTCTCCGAAGCTCTCTCTTCGAATGGATCTACCTCTATGGGTTCGGTCTGTGCTTCCACTATTGCTCTTATGGATGGTGGTGTGCCGATTAAAAAACCAGTCGCTGGCATTGCCTCTGGTCTCATGATGGATGAAAAAGGTAATTATAAAATTCTGACTGATATCCAAGGTCCCGAAGATCATTATGGGGATATGGATTTTAAAGTCGCTGGTACAAAAGATGGTATTACTGCAATTCAAATGGATGTAAAAGTGTCTGGGGTGCCAATTCAGGCTTTAGCTGATGCTTTTGAAAAAGCCAAAATCGCCAGATTAAAAATTCTTGATGTGATTCTAAAAGAAATTCCGGAAACCAGAAAAGATATTTCTTCAAATGCGCCAAAAATTTTGGTTATTAAAATAAAACCAGATCAAATTGGAGGCATAATCGGTAGTGGTGGAAAAACCATTAAAGAAATCAAGGAAAAGACTGGAGCGGAAATCGATATTGAGGATGACGGCACAGTTTACTGCACCGGGAAAAATGGCTCAGCCGAAAAAGCTAAATTAATTATTGAAGCTATGACTCATGAATATAAAGCGGGGGAGAAATATGAAGGAACAGTGACTAAAGTAACTGATTTTGGGGCTTTTGTTAAAATTGGTGATAGTGATAATGAAGGATTGGTTCATGTTTCCGAAATTGCTTCTTTCAGAATAGAAAATGTTAGTACCGTCTTAAAACCAGGAGATAAAGTACCGGTCTTAGTCAAAGGCGTGGATGAAAGAGATAGAATTAGTCTTTCCATCAAACTCGCTGACCCAGAATGGGCGAAGAAAAAATTGGGAAAATAGGAGAAATTCGGTTATAATAGGGGTTAGATATGCCTCCCGAAGAAAATAAAAATAATAATATTCCTATCCGGGATACCTTCCAGGTTGGTGGTATTGACCCTGTCTTTAAAGGGAATCAAAACCCCATTGGAAATGTGATAGATCGAAACGCCCCACTTAAAACTACTTCTCCAGAAGTCGGTGGAGCTTATGGTATTCTTAAAAACCAAACATATACCCCTTCCACCCCATCACCAACTACCACTTTTTCTAAACCGATAGAAAACAAACCAGCCGCACCAAAATCAATAGTCCGAACCTATAAAGGTGACTTGGAAACCGCTATTCAAGCTGAGCATCTTTCCTCAATAAATATTGCTATTGCCGAAAATCAAAAAATGCATAATAAAATTTTAAGTGAATCGGGACAACCTTCTGCTACTCAATCTAGTGATTATTCAAAAAATAAAATCATAATTTTCATCAGTCTAATTCTGATCATGGCCGGAATTATTGGCGTCGGTTTAGTTTATTTCTTTAATAACAAACAGGCCAGCCCAGTCATTGTCACCCAAGAACTTCCTTCCTTAATCACTACGGAATATAAAGATGAATTAAATATTGACACCATTGCAAAAGATAAGTTCATTGACACCTTATCGGGTAAACTAAATGATAGTCAAATTAAAGTAAATAATTTTGATAATGTTTATTTAACTACTGGTTCAAACCAAGCAAAAAGAATGGTTACCTCATCAGAATTTATTTCTCTGATAAAATTTAAGATGCCCGATATCCTAAAAAGAACCTTGCTCCCTGATTTTATGGTTGGCGTATATTCATTTGGAAAAAACTTACCTTTTGTTATTTTAAAAACATCCTATTTTGAAAATGCTTACACCGGAATGTTGGGTTGGGAAAATGATCTGGAGGAAGATTTTCAAGTTTTATTCAGATTAAGTGGTTATGAAAATAGTGGGAGAATATTGGATAGTTTGACCCCCACTAATCTTAAAAAATTTGAGGATGCGGTGGTAATAAACAAGGATATTCGCCTACTTCGTGATGATAACGGTCAAATAATATTTTTATATGGAATAATTGATAAGGAAACAATCATTATTACCGTTAGTGACACGGCATTTAAAGAAATTATAAATCGTCTAAATAAAGAAAAAGGACTTAAAAGATAGTTTTGATGCAAAAATAATAAAATATGTTATTATTAGGAGATGAAAAATATAAATACCTATAAAAAACTTTTAGAAGAAGAGAAAACAAAATTATTAAAAGAATTATCCACTGTAGCTAAACAGGATCCGACCAGTCCAAATGGTTGGGAAGCAACGGAAACAGATTTAGATTCTGATTCGGCAGATGAAAATGAAGTCGCAGATGAAATAGAAGAACTTGGAGAAAATGAGGCCATTGTTGATAAATTAGCATCCCAACTCAAACAAGTGGAATTAGCTTTAGGAAAAATAAAAGATGGTACTTATGGAAAATGTAATATCTGTGGTGAAGATATTCCAGAAAAAAGACTAGAGGCCAATCCGTCTGCCACCACCTGTATTAAACACACAAAATAAATGGGTTTTGCCAAAACTTATAGTGCCCAGTCATCAGTCCTGGGTGCTAAAATTATTGATGTCGAAGTTGATATATCGAAAGGTTTAAATGCTTTTACTGTAGTTGGTCTTGGTGATAAATCTGTAGAGGAATCAAAAGACCGGATGTCCTCCGCCATAAAAAATTCTGGTTTTAAATCTCCAAAACAATCAAATCAAAAAGTGGTTATTTCTCTAGCACCAGCTGATCTGAAAAAAGAGGGGCCTGTGTTTGACCTAGCCATGGCTATGGCATATTTAAACGCCAATGAAGAATTAATCTTTGATCCAGCCAAAAAACTTTTTCTTGGAGAACTATCTCTTGATGGAAAATTAAGAAAAATAAGTGGAGTTCTGCCAGCGGTAGCCGAAGCCAAACGTAAAGGGTTCAAAGAAATATATTTACCAAAAGAAAATGCTAGGGAAGCAGCCCTAATTTCTGATATTTTAATTTATGGAGCCGAGACTTTAGATGAAATCATCACACACCTTACTTTAGATGAAAAAAATAGTGAGGAAAGTGATGCCGAATGTTTTGAAGCCACAGAAAAAAATCGTTTTCATAAAAATTTTAAAAAAATTATTTGCCAAGCAAAAACTAAAATAGAATATCCGGATGAAGAAAATGAAATTGATTTTACTGACATTGTTGGGCAAGAAAGTGCCAAAAGGGGGTTAGAAATTGCCGCCGCCGGTGGACATAATATTGCCATGTATGGTCCACCCGGTACCGGAAAAACTATGCTGGCCAAAGCTTTCTCTGGTATTTTACCACCGTTATCTTTTGATGAGATTATTGAAATTACTGGCATACACTCTGTAGCGGGGACTCTGCGTGGTGATTTGGTCAGTGTTCCGCCTATTCGAGCCCCACACCACACAGCTTCATATGTTTCACTCGTGGGTGGAGGAACAATACCAAAACCAGGAGAAGTAACTCTGGCTCATCGTGGGGTATTATTTTTAGATGAATTTCCGGAGTTTGATAAAAAAGTATTAGAGACTTTGCGCCAACCGTTGGAAGAAAGAGAGATCAGTATCTCCCGTGCGCGTGGCTCTATCACTTTTCCCGCTAATTTTATTTTAATTGCTGCCATGAACCCTTGTCCCTGCGGAAATCATGGTTCAAAAACCAAAGAATGTATTTGCCGAGCCATTGATCTTTTAAAATATCAAAGAAAAATCTCCGGACCAATTATGGACCGCATAGATATGTGGGTAGAAGTTTCTCAGATCAATCATGCGGATTTATCTGGTAAAAAAAGTGACCAACAAGTAAAAAATAACAAGAAAATTCGCGAAAGAATTACTCAAGCCAGATCAATGCAAAAAGAAAGATTTACTAAATTAAAACGCCAAATAAAAACTAACAGTGAGATGAACTCTAAGGATATTTCTAATCTGGTGGAATTATCAAAAGAAGTAAAAGATATTTTAGATAAAAGCGCAGTTCGGCTTGGTCTCTCCGCCAGAGCGTATCACCGAGTGATAAAACTGGCTCGCACTATCGCTGATTTGGAGAAAAAAAAGAACATTGAGTTATCTCATGTTCTGGAAGCTTTACAATATCGTCCTAAAAATTAATCGTCCTAATAATATGATTTTGGAGGCTTCGCAGGCGGGTAGCCGAGAGAGAGCAAAATTTCAGCAGAAATTTATGCGCACTTCAAAAATTATATTATTAGGACGAGTCTTTAAAATGGATTTTTAGCACCACGAACTTCAAAGTGTAGGTGCGGGCCGGTGGAGCGTCCAGTGTTTCCTGAATAACCAATTAATTGACCTTGCATTACAGCCTGCCCAACTGAAACAGCTGTACTACTCAAGTGCCCATAAACCGTTTGTGTATAATTTGAATGTTGAATAACGACGTAGTTACCATAACCTCCATTATAACCATAATTTCTGCTGACAATCACTGTTCCAGCGGCTGCAGCATAAATAGAATTTCCAGCCGGCATACCATAATCCACACCATTATAGCCATGAAGACCTTGTGTTTTGTGACCGCCAATAAATGGTTTCATGTAGTATCCATCATATGATGGGCCACCAGCACTAATTAATCTTGAATTAGACGAATTTGAAGCTGAAGATGAATTACCAGAAGAAACTTGACCATCAGGAATCATCAGTGTATCACCAATAGCTAATTTATCAGTAATTTTCATATCATTAAAACTAGCTATCTCATTTATATCCCCTTTATATTTTTTAGCAATAGTTTTTAAAGTATCGCCAGACACCACTGTATGCATCACCCCAGAAATAGGCAAGATAACAAGAGTCTGACCAGCTTTTAAGGTCGAATTTTTTGTCATATCGTTTGCCCATAAGATAGTGTTCACTGAAACATCAAACATTTCAGCAATTTTAGCTAAAGTATCTCCACTTCTTACCGTATAAATACTGATCTGACCGTTAGAATTATCTATTTTATCTGGTGCGTCATTTGTGGGACCAACTTCAGGTAAAAGGGCTTCTCCACCATCAATTATTACTTCCGGACTAGTTTTGATAGACGGGTCAAAGTTGATTGCTGGCTCTGGTAAAGACATGTTCTGAGAACTAGCTTCAATAATTGTTTCCGTTTGAGCAGAGGCATCTTGACCAGAAAATAAATCAGAAATAAAAGAGATGACCCCAGCGTGAGTTACGGTTGGCATCAATAAAAGCGTGATTATAGGAATAAAAAGCAAAATAGGTTTTCCGAAGGAAAACCGAATACGCCTAAATAGTTTAATGTTTGGTTTAAAATCCATAGTCGAGGCGGTTGTCAGAGCAGAAATCGCAGAAAAATATCAGGAAAATCAGTAAAGACGAGAAAACCACCTACCCAAATATACTAACAAAAAAACGATCGCTTGGCAACAAAGAGGTTAGTAACCTGTGGATATCTTTATATAGATTTTGGCCTAAAATAAGGCTTTTTTTGCTATCTAATGATATAAAATCATGCTATAATGCTCAAATGGACGAAAAAAAGGGAAAAAGGGACGGTTTTGGGGAACTAAACCAAGGTCAAAAAGAGGCGGTTTTACACATCACTGGACCTCTTTTGATCTTTGCTGGAGCGGGGGCCGGTAAAACCAAGACTATTACTCAAAGAATAATACACCTAATAAAAAAAGGGATAGAGCCAAAAAATATTTTAGCAATTACTTTTACAAATAAGGCAGCTAAAGAAATGCGAGACCGTATTCTGGGAGCAATGGAGAACGAGCACGGCTTAGCCAATCAATTTCCAAAAGAAAAACCCTTTATCAGTACTTTTCATTCACTGGGTGTCCATATTTTAAAGGAAAACAGCCGAGAGATAGGGTTGGTTCGTAATTTTTCTATTTTTGATAAAAATGACTCCCTAAAAACAATTAAAGATATTGTGCGAGATATGGGTCTGGATCCAAAACAACATGAACCAGGCAAGATATTAAATATAATTTCTCGGGAAAAAGGGAATTTAAAAACTGTTGAGGATTTTATTGGTTCAATTCAAGGTGAAAATTCTACTTCCCATCACGAACTAATTTCTCGTATTTGGACCGAGTATGAAAATAAATTAAAAATAGAAAAAGCTTTAGATTTTGACGATCTTTTGCTTAAAACCTATAAATTATTAAAAAGTAATAAAGAAATTCTAAAAAAATACCAAAACATTTGGCCTTATATTCATATCGATGAATATCAAGACACCAATCAGGTCCAATATATGATGGTAAAACTCTTGGCAGAAAAAAATAGAAATCTCTGTGTGGTGGGGGATATCGATCAAAATATTTACAGTTGGCGTGGTGCGGATATAAAAAACATCATGAATTTTGAAAAAGATTACCCGGAAGCAAAAATTGTTCTTCTGGAAGAAAATTACCGTTCCACCCAAAATATTTTGGCCGTGGCCAATAGTATAATTAAAAAAAATACTAATCGGGTAGAGAAAAATTTATTTACCAAAAATATTGAGGGGGAAAAGATTTCACTTTATGCTGGTTTTAATGAAATAGAAGAAGCCCATTATATTGCCAATAAAAGTAAAGAATTGATTGAGTCTGGAGTTTCAGCCCATAATATAGCCGTACTTTACCGAGCTAATTTTCAATCCCGCGCACTGGAGGATGCTTTTCTGACTAAAAGCGTGCCATACCAAGTATTAGGAACAAAATTTTTTGAAAGAAAGGAGGTCAAAGATATTATTTCCTTTGTTCGAGCCGGACTTAATCCGGAAAGTTTGACGGATATAAAAAGGATCATTAATGTACCGGCCAGAGGAATAGGCAAAGTGACCATTCTAAAAATATTCTCTAACCTGCCTGCGCAGACAGGCCAAAAAGATGATTTACCAGCTAGTTTAAAAATAAAAGTTAATCAATTTTTTTCTTTATTAAAAGAGATTGGAAAAATGGCTTTAGAGAAAAAACCATCTGAAGTAATAAAATATATTATAAAAGAAAGTGGAATTGAAAAGGAATTAAAGGATGGAAACGATGAAGATAAGGAAAGGTTAGAAAATATGAGGGAGCTTGCCACGCTAGCCATAAAATATGATCATTTTCCACTAGGTGAAGGAATAGAAAAATTAATTGAAGAAGCGGCTCTGGCCACTGACCAAGATAGTCTTGAAAAAAATGAAAATGCTGTAAAACTTATGACCGTTCATGCTTCTAAAGGACTTGAATTTGATTATGTTTTTATTACTGGTTTGGAAGAAGACTTATTTCCTCATCAAAAAATGAATACTACTAAAAATAAGGAGGATGGGGAGGAAGAGAGGCGTTTATTTTATGTAGCTATTACCAGAGCACGCAAAAAAATATTCCTAACTTATGCTAATACGAGAACGATCTTTGGTTCTGCCCAGACAAATGTACCCTCACAATTTATATCAGATATTGAAGAAAATTTTATAGAAGCTGATCAGACATTTGAATATCGGGAGAAAATAATATATCTTGAATTGTAGGACCAACCGCCGAAGAACACAACCTCACCCCAACCCTCTCCTTGACTAAGGAGAGGGGGAAGAGATGGTTTCTACCTCTACTCAGACGAGGAGAGGTCGGCATTCTGATGACAGGTGAGGTTGAATCCTGCATAAAGAAAACAAATGAAAATAAATGCAAAAAAATCATTGGGACAGAATTTTTTAAAGTCAAAAGTGGCTTTAAATAAAATGCTGGAAGCTGGAGAAGTAAATAATGAGGATACTATACTAGAAGTAGGCCCGGGCAAGGGAGTACTCACAGAAAAACTTTTAGAGGTAGCAAAAAAAGTAATTGCTGTGGAAAAAGATGATCGTTTGATTAGCTTGCTTCAAGAAAAATTTGCTTCAGCTATTTCTAGTGGTAAATTACAACTAATAACTGCTGATATTTTAGATTTTAACCCTTCTGCTTATCAACTTTTGGCCGGTAATTATAAAATAATAGCCAATATCCCTTATTACATCACTGGTCAATTCTTACGAAAATTCCTAGAAAGTAATTACCAGCCAACAAAAATTGTAGTGATGGTCCAAAAAGAAATTGCTCAAAGGATAATAGCTAGAGATGGAAAAGAAAGTTTGCTCTCGATAAGTGTCAAAGTTTTTGGAACACCAAAAATAATTATGAAGGTGGGTAAAGAAAATTTTTCACCGGCGCCAAAAGTAGATTCGGCTATTCTTTTAATCAACAATATTTCAAAAAAGTTTTTTACCGATAATCAAATTTCAGAAAAAGCTTTTTTTACTGTTCTTCATGCCAGTTTTGCTCACAAGAGAAAAATGCTAATAGGCAATTTGAGAGAAATTTTTAGCCATGAAAATAATTTTCAGGAAATCTTTAAAATTTGTAAAATAAATGAAAAAATTAGAGCTGAAGATTTGACTTTGCCATACTGGGTTCTTTTAACTCAAAAAATAACATTATAAAAAAATCACCTCACTGGTTAGTGAGGTGATTTTTATTTTTACTTACCAAAGATGAAGTGGGTTGGTAATAAAGTCTGTGGCACTTTCTGCTACATCTCCTACCACATCTCCAGCTGTTTGTATCACATCTCCTGTAACATCTATTGCTACACTTGCCACACCAACGTGAAAACCAATTACCGCACCCATTGGACCACCAATAGCAGCACCTATAATTGTATCTTTTCCAATTGTACCTGCCGCACCCATTGCTGTACCAAAAATATTACCTCCGCCTAAACTACTTCCCCCAAAAGATCCAGTTGAAGTGTTTTGTCCAGACGCTGCATTCATGGCATCTCTCGTTTTTTGAAGATTGGAAATATAATAGGGGTTCGTAGCTGCATATGGATTATTCTTTAATTCCTGTAATTTTGCTGCATACCATACATCACCCGGTCTTTGACCAGAAGTCCCTCCCTTCGCCAAACAAGTCTCGGCCGAAGCAACACCTAAGGAAGTAATAATTCCTCCAGCTTCAAATTTTCCACCCACTCCATCACAAGCTGTGGTTAAAGTGGTGCCGGCTGGTAAACCAGGGATTGAAGCTGTACTCATGGTGGTTGTACTACAAGTATCTGGCTCTCCGTTTGAGGTTCCTATAACACAGTCCCCAACCTTTGGTAATGGAGCACCCGTCACTGGAGCATGTCTCAACACCAGATTAACTGTTGGATCACTCATCCCAAAATCTCCTCCAAAGTTACGTGGCCAAGCATCCGCCGGACCATCAATTTTGCCCACCACTGATGACAAACCATCAAAAGATTCAATAACCACCTGACTATATTGATTAGGATTATCTGCTGCTCCACAAGAAGAAACAAATACTACTCTACCGCCAAAAGAAAGTTCTACTCCCGGCTCTTCCGCTTCTGGGGCTGCTGCCGCTACTGGAGCAACTGGTACAGCAGTAACTATTTTAGTAACTGACACCACGGCGGTAGACTCTGCCATATCAATATTTTTCATAGCCATATTTCCGGAACCAATGGCCGCAATTCGGAAACTTGGACCATGCAATTCAGGATGATCAGATGAAGTATTCCAATTGCCAGCCCATATATCCAAAAGGTTATCGGCTAATCTCATTCCGCCCATTCCTTGAGAAATATCATTCTTGGTCATTCGTAAAACTTTTACCCCACCCGGATATGTGGCATTAGCTTGATTTATAGTCAAGCCAACAGGGTTAATCTGTGATTTAGATAATTCTGGATAAAAAGCCGAAGTGGTTAAGTCTAACACCTGCTCTGAGGCATTACAGTGCACATCATATAGACCCCAATTATTTGGATTTTTTGTACCTACATCAGTAATGGTGCTGTAACCTCCAACACAGAGATCCCTATTTGTTCCCTGTGGTTCCAAACTTGCTTCATCTACTGAAGCAAAGTCTGAACCATCACTCATGCCCTTGGTACTACCGGCTCGAGCGGCATATTCCCACATAGCTGAAGTTGGCAAATCAAAATTAATGCCCACCTTTTGAGAAAGTTTTTTGGCAAAAGAACTGGCCGAAGGATTACCGGGCCAAACGCTCTCAGGCCAGACTCCACCACGAATTTGATCCCAAGAAGTAGTGAGAACTGGTTTCTTATCACCAATAAAACCAGCTTGCGAAGGATTATTTCCCATCACTAATTCATATTGTTTTTGGGTTACTTTAAACACACCCATATAAAAATCATTCGTAATGGTAACTTGATGCTGTGTCTCGCCACTATCTCTTGGACTTTGTGAACGACGGCCTGGTTCATTTTCTGGTGAACCCATAGTAAAGGTTCCAGCTGGAATTTTCTTCAAAACTAATTTGGTGGTTTTATAAGCATCATTGGTCAATAAATCTGGGATACTATCAGCATGAGTGACACCAGCGGTCGTCATTAAATCAATAATCAAATAATTTGATAAAGTATTATCAGAAACTAAAGCTGATGAACCGGCAGCATCATTCTCACAGAGAAAAGAAAAAATCGTAGAATCTTTGACTGTTGTTTGTTTGAAACCAACATTAGAAACAACATTATTTAATCCAGAGACTGGTAAATCTGAAATCATTTTACAGAGAGAAAAACCAGTAGACATCCAACTAAAACCTAATGATTTAGAAACATTATTAGTGGTGGTAACATTGTATTGCCCAGAATGACCATCGATTGTTAAGGAAGCTGTACCACTAACATTTTGATTAATATTATTTGTCGCTGAAGTATTGACCACCGCATTACAACTAGCTGTGGCGGTAGAACCACCGGAAGAAATAGTGACGGTGGCTGATTTTGTTCCAACTGAAGAATAAGTTTTAGAAACATTCTGACCGCTACCAGACAAACTATCCGTTCCAGACCAAGAATATGAATATGAACCATTTCCACCATAAGCGTTGGCACTCCAAGAAACAGCCGAACCAGTATAGACACTGTTTGGATTAGCATTACAAGAAGCATTAAGAGAAGAGGTATTGGTAGTATTAGTAGTACCAACTGTGCTAACCCGAATCGCTACTGAATCTGTCACCGTTCCACCTGGGCCAGAGCAAGTAATAGCGACTGTGCCAGAAGTTTTTACCGGTAAACTTTGAGAACCGGAGATTGGTTTAGAACCACCAGCAGAAGCACAAGAGGTGACATTGGTGGAAGTCCAGGAAATAGTAACATAAGTATTAGGAGTAACATCAACTGTCCCTCTTTGATTATTGACCTTGAGAACTACAGAGGGAGGATAGTTAGGATTAACGGCTAAAATATTAGTGGTATTACAACTCATACCGGCGTAGACAGAACGAGCAGCGTTTACTTTGTCTGGCATAATAGCTCCAATATTTATCAGGAGTTCAATAAAAGAGCAGACGGACATACTTGATTGGGTATTAGTGGTGATTACAGTTGGAGCAACATAAGTGGTAGGTGTCGTGGTAACAAAAGCAGAAGTACCGTGACTTTGGGGAAGACCGACAGAATCATATGTATCTATCACACCAATTAATAAATTTAATCTGGTTCTGGTGGCTTTATTTACTATACCGTCGGCAGTAGTAATACTATTTAAAGTTAAAACCACGTCTTTATATTTCGTTTGAAATTTTATAACTGCAGCCTTGGTGGCATTACCAAAATAGGTAGTTTCATGACCACGAGAACCATCTCCATCAATAGCGACAGTGGTATCTATACTGGCATTTAACACTCTCTGGAGTTCACGGACATCAGGATCAGTGTCACCCAAACGTAAATCTTTCTTGAAGGAGAAGCCGGGAGTGACAATACTCTGCAAACTACCAATGTTTTGAGCCTGTACTTCAGTAAAAAATGAAAAGAGACTTATTAAAAGAGTGACGCCAATAATAAAGGTAGTTATTTTTTTCATTTGAGTAAAAATTTAAAATTAAATAATAAAGAGTTAATAAAAAAGTAAAATTATTTTTACAATTGACACAAAAGTATTGTACCATATATTATAAACAGTATAAAACAAATATAAAATCTTTTGATTAAAAGTGGTTAAAGATTATCTATTGTCATAAATACCTGTTATTATATACATATAAATGTTATTAAATAAGCAAAATTTATATATTCTATATTCATTCATTGCTGGTTTTTCCCTAATGACAATAGAAATTATTTCCTCCAGAATAATGGCTCCAATTATTGGCAACTCAGTTTATACCTGGTCTTCTGTGATTGGTATAACTTTATTGGGATTAGCTATTGGTAGCTCTGTAGGTGGCATAATGGCAGATAAATTTAATAACACAAAAATACTTCCTTTTATTTTTTTTATTTCAGCGATTTGCGTCTTTATAATTATACCATTATCAAAACACACTGATTGGATTACTAATTTTAGCAATTCTATTATTTTTATAAACATCCTTCTTTCTATCTATTTTTTTCTAGTTCCCGCAATTGCTATCGGCCTAATTCAGCCAGTAATACTTAAAAAATACGCCATTGATTTTTCAAAAATTGGCTATAAATATGGTTTATTGTCAACCGCCTGGTCCTTAGGTAGTATTTTGGGAGTATTTATTACCGGTTTTTATTTCATTTCTACGATCGGAAGCTTAAAAACAATACTGGTAATAGGATTTTTATTATTATTCTTGAGTATTTTAATTTCTTTAATTAATAAAGAAAAAAAAACTCTCTACATTATAATAATTAGTATATTAATATTTCTCTTTTCTCTTATTACTTTTAGGTTAGGAGATAAATCAAATACTGTTTACAATCAAGAAAGTAATTACTACATGATAAGGGTGGTAGATTTTAATAAAGAGCCTTACGGCCAAACTCGTGCTTTGGTACTTGATTTTGATACTCACAGTATAGAATCTGAAAAATTAATCGAGTCAGCATATACAGAAATTTATCCGGCTTTTAAAATCTTTAAATCAGACTTAAAAGACATTCTAGTAATTGGTGGCGGGGCATATACACTACCCAAGCACCTAAAAAGTTTTTACCCTGACTCAAATGTATCCGTCATTGAAATAGATCCTGAGATTGAAAAAGTAGCTAATACTTTTTTTAAGTTAAATTCAAATATAATCAAAACAATTAACGGTGACGCCAGATTTTTAATTAATAAAAATGATATAAAATATGATTTGATTTATGGTGATGCCTATAACTCTTTTATATCGGTCCCAGGACAATTATTAACTAAAGAATATAATGATAAAATAAAAAACTCCCTTAACCCTAATGGTCTATATGCTCTGAATTTTATTGGGTCTTTAGTTGGTAAAAATTCAGATTTATTTAAAAGCGTCACAAATACTTTTAAAGAAAGCTTTCCAAATTATTATATTTTTGCCTTCTCTAATAACAGACCCTCCCAAATACAAAGCATTACTTTGATTGGAATTAATAATCAAGTTCACCAACCTGAATCAGTGATAAAAGAGGCCCTAAAAAAAAAGATAAACCCTTTTCTAGCTGAAAAGATAATCCTTTCCTCCCAAACTTACACTGATAAAAAAGCTTTAATTCTTAAAGATGATTTTTATCCAACAGAAAAGCTTACGGCCAATACTATTAAATATTACTTTCCATATTTTTTATCTTTTATGAGGGAAATCCTTTAGTTTTTACTAAAAAATTATTTTAAATTGTATACCACTGTAAACAATGGTATTATTCATAGAAATATGAATAATTATCTTCCATCAAAAAAATTTACTTTTATTGTCCTTTCGATTATTTTTGCTTTGGGAGTAATTTATATTGTTTCGTTTTTTGGAAAAACTAGAACGGTGAGTCTTAAACTCACAGATATTGAAACCAAAGCTAAGGTGCAAGAGTTTCTGGCATTAGATTCTGACATTGATGGGTTGAAAGATTGGGAAGAAACCCTATGGAAAACTGATCCAAAAATGACCGACACTGATAAAGATGGCACAAACGATGGGGAAGAAGTAAATTTATACAGAGACCCATTGAAAGCTAATACATCACCACAAGGGCAAACACCAAATGATAAAATTGATGAAAAAATAATTTTAGATGAAAAAAAAGCTGAGGAAGATTTTAGTAAATTAACCGCGACAGAAAAGATGAGCCGAGAATTATTTTCCCAATATATTGCCACCAAAAAAATTGACTCTCCTCTATCTGAGTTGGAAAAGCAGACAATTATAGAAAGTGTTTTATCTGATTTACCCCAAATAACCTTGCGGGTATATACGGAAAAAGATATATTAATCCTTCCTTTAAGTGATAATGAATCTTTAAGGGTTTATAGCAATAATGTAGCCAATATTATTTTGACCGGTATTAAAAATGAAGTGGAAAATATTGGCCCAATAATTACTGACCTTGATAACATTAAAGATGATACAAAATTAACAGAAGAAACAAAAGAAATTTTTAAAAGATTTAGTCCTTTAATTGAAAAAAATAAAAAAATAGTTGCCAGTTTATTAGAGATAACGGTGCCTGAAATACTCTTGACCGAACATTTAAAACTATTAAACGCCTTCCAGGATACCTACCAAAGTTTAGACTTAATGCAAAAATCGGCAGAAGACATAATCACCCTAGTACCAATACTGAAACACTATGAGTCTAGCGTTCAAAATTTATCTGATTCTATAATGGGCCTAGCCACAAAACTTACTTTACTAAAGATCACTTATACCAATAAAACAGATTATGGCTACTCATTTTTTAATGCTATAATATCTAACAAGTAATGCCATGTTTTTGTTACCTAAAAAAATAAAATCAATTTCTATTTTATTGGTGGTTGTAATTATTTTTACACCCTTACTATACCCAATAAATTCAGCTCATGCGATAGTTCCAGTTGAGGATATTGGCATGCTGACTTATATTACTAGCGTTTTTTCTGGCATAACACCTTCCGTCTTTAATGGCGAGGTTCTAACTGAAGATACAAACCCTTTCTCTTTGAAAAATCTAGGTCTGGTAATCATAAAAAGATTTCTTCGGCAACTAACACAAAGTATTGTGGATTGGATTGATAGCGGTTTTGAAGGAAACCCGTCATTTATCACTAATACTGGGCAATTCTTACTCGATACAGCCGATATTACTGTTGGAGATTTTTTACTGAGGGACCCAGCTTTAAATTTTCTCTGTGATCCATTCAAAATCCAAATAAAATTGGCTTTAGGTTTGCAATATCGACCATTTAAAGAACAAATTCGCTGTAGCTTTACCGGAGCACTTGGAAATGTAAATGATGCCATGAATAATTTTGTGAACGGTGATTTTATTGGCGGTGGTGGTTGGAACTCTTGGCTTCAAATAACTACCGTACCACAAAATAATCAGATGGGAGCAATGATGTTGGCCCAAGCGGAGTTGGATGCCCGAATAGTGGGAAATACCACCAATGTTTTACATGAAGCTAACTGGGGAGGGGGCTTTATGTCTTGGAAGGATTGTAATCTTGAAACAAATGAAGTAGCGGAGACAGATGCCCCAGTTTATGATGAAGAAATACAAGCAATGTCACGTGATCGTTATGCAGAAATTACTGGACAAAGAAGAGACGAAAGTGGTTGCGTTATAAAAACCCCAGGTGGAGTGATTGCTAATAAAATAAATTGGGTGGATACCAGCACTCTTCGTGAGCTAGAATTAGCAAATGATTTTAATGCCATAATAAATGCCGTAGCTGATCAACTAATAACTATGGGGTTAAGTTCCATTTCGGAAAGTGGTCTGCTTGGTTCTGGTAAACCAAAAGCGCCTACTGCTTATAGTGACTATATGACTTATCTAAAACAACAAGAAACTTTACTTAATAATCAAAAAAATCTAGGAAACACTGCGACCGGAAATACCACCAACACAAATTCAGCGACAAATAATTCTGTCAGTTACAATACTAGTGGAGCTATCAATTTTAGCCAACCTTTTGCAAACAAAGCGGTTGCTTTAGATAGTATTAACTCTCAAATTGCCACTGAAAATCAGTATCTTGCTACGCAAAATAATATTTATAATTTATTAGACGCTACACAAAATACTTTTACATCTTCTGTATGTAGTACTTCTATAATAAATGAGGCCACAAATCAAATTACTGGTAATTATACCGGGGTAAAGGATCTATCTTGGAATAAAATCGATGTAGTTCTGGCTTCTACTTCGGCAAGTAATAATCTTTCCACCTTAAACATCGTTTCCTCATCTGTCCAAAATACCACGGTTGATTCAGCAATACCGGGGATTGTCCAACCACTAACTACCATGAATACCTTGCATTCTGCGGCATCAGTGGTCAGTTATTCCACCGGTGGTACTGCCTATGAGAACATAAAATCCTGGGTAGCAACAAAAATAAATGCAAATCGTGCTTGTCTAAGTAATATAAGTACTTTAGGTCAGTGGGGAATCCAATAAATAATAGTGTCAATTAAAATTATTTGTGATAAAATAAGGGTAGTAATTCACCGCCAATAAAAACGGGTAAGATTTTTCTGAATGTGAATGTTAAATTTAGACAGAAAAATGAATAATATATTCAAAAAAATAATCCTTATTTTCACCCTTACAGTGGTTCTTTGGGGTGGAGTGAGTTTAATTGGAGTAGAAAAAGCATTCGCCTCCTTTACAGATGATGTGGCTGGTTGTACCGATGCTTTTTGTGTCCAACAAGTATATTCAAGTTATAATGTTCCTTTAGCCAACCAACTTACTGAAACCCAAATTCAAAACCGACTAGATCGCGGGATGACTATAGATGCCCCGCCGACAACACAGACAGCACAACAGACTGCTAATACAGCGACTGGGCATGTTGATAGTACCCCTGAACAAGTAGCTGCAGCTAAAAAAGATGCTGGTGGGTGGAAAGGTTTTATAGCTTGGATGGGCGATGTACTTGCTGGTATAGCAGCTCTTCCAGCTTTTCTTAGTGCGTCAACTATTCTATACGTACTTGGAGTTATCGCAGCATTCTTTGTAACAATAGCTTCCGCTTTTTTTAATGGAATGATGATTCTGACAATTCAAAAATTTCCTGATATAGTGGCTAGTTCGGGAATAGATATTATATGGTCTGTATTCAGAGATATTATAAACATTTTTTTTATATTTGTTTTGCTTTATATTTCTATAACCACAATTATTGGTAAATCCAGTGGAAAGACAAAATCTCTAATAGCAAACGTAATAATCGCCGCGATATTAATTAATTTTAGTTTGTTTTTTACTAAAATAATGATTGATGCTAGTAATATGGTTACAGTGGCTCTCTACTCAAAAACAGATGTAGCGATGGGTGATTTTGCTACAGCGATGATGAATGCACTTGGTATTCAAGAGCTTTGGGCTACAAAAAATCTTACTCTGTCAGGTCAAACAAGTACCTTACTTACTCTCGCATTACAATTTGTGTTGCTGTGCGGCCTTCTTTGGTCATATCTTACTGTTGGTTTTTTGTTATTAGGAAGAATGATAGCTTTTCTCCTTTTAATGGCTACCTCCCCAATTGCTTTTCTGAAAGGTTCTGTTCCTTGGATTGAGGCCAAATCTTCTGAATGGTGGTCAGCTCTTACTGGCCAACTTATATTAGCACCAGCTTTTATGTTTATTTTAATTATTATTTCCCAGTTGATGAAGCAGGAAAAAGAAATTTTATATTTATCAAAAAATCTATTTGATATCAAAAAAAGTACCTATTCTGGAAGTTTTGATATAGGCCCAATAATATTCTATATAATAATAATCGCCGTACTAATTATTGGAGTGAAACAAGTTAAAAAGCTTAGTGGGGCTGTTGGTAATATTGCTGAAAAAACTTTTAATACACTATTGGCTGTTGCTATAGCAGCAATTACTGGTGGGGCATCCTCACTTGCAACAAGAGGTGCTGCAATGGCAGCAAGTGGCTCAGCTATGGTTACCCGTGGAGCTGCTGTAGCAGCAAGAGGAGCAGCGAACCAATTAAGTGGCGGCGGAGCAGCTTCTGCTAGAGTGTCAAATGTAGGTTTGCAAGCTATTCAAAGTGGTCAAGCTCTTCAGCGAGCTGGTCAAAGGAGAGAAAGAGTTGGTAATATATTTAGTGGACAGACCTTTGAAAATGCTGCTGGTCAACCAAACGCCCTTGGTAATGTTTTAACCTCCGCAAGAGAAAATTTCTTTAAAAATACTAAAAAAGAAACAGGTGTTGATCTCGACGCGGCATTTAAGTATAGAGAAAAAACTGAGAAAGAATATGAGAAAAGATATGGAGTAATAGCAAATAAAATTGGTGGAAAAAATGAAAGAGAAGAACTTGATATATTGAATAAAATAAGTACAAATATTGAAAATCAAGCCGAAAACCGACACAAAAAAGATAATAAATCTGCTTGGGATGCAATGGAAGCTATAAAAGACGTAGCTACCCAAAAAGCCGAAAGAGTAAGACTTAAATTAGCTGCGAAAACTAATATTGAACCACTAATAGCCCAAGAAATGGGGGTAAATCTTGCTGCCCATGAAAAAAGAAAAAGTGAATTAAAAGTTATTATTGAAGATAAAACAACACAAAAAAATAAATATGCGGCAACAATACCTAATAAAAAGATTGCCGACATGATAAGATCAGAAGCAACATATAAAATAAAAGACGATGTTTCGAAAACACTCAAAAAATTATTTAAAGATGCTGGAATAGAAATTCCTGATAAGGGGAAAAACATAGAACCAAAAGAAGAAAAATAAAACATGGACGAAGAAACACAAAAAATAATAACTGAACAACTAAAACAACTTCCTGCCAATATAAAACAGGCTATTATTTCCGTGGATTATAAAACCAAACTTCAAGAAATTACCAAAAGACAAAGACTTTTGATTGATCAGGCGGGAAAATTGGAAATGGAAACCACTCTGGTAATGATTGGTCTTGAACCACTTTCTGATTATATTACCAACTTACAAAAAGAACTTGGACTAAATATTATAAGAGCCAAAGAAGTGGCTATGGATGTCAGTGAAAATATTTTTAAGCCAATTCGTGATTCACTCAGACAAATGAATGAAGAATTATTGGCTTCTGAACAAAGTGATCTGGTAAAAAATACGCCTATACAAACAGAAAATAGAAAGACTGATTTTGATACCACCAGATTTACTGATAGCAACGAGACTAATCTAAATCGAGATCAAATTCTAAGTGAAATTGAAAACCCAGCCACTATTGATGGGGGAGCCAGAGCTATAAACTTTAATGAACCTATAAAAAATATTACACCGGAAGTAAAATCCACTGTCCTTGAAATAAGACCATCTCAAGAAATTGAGATTTTACCTGGTGAAGAAGTAAAAGATATAAGTACTGGCTTGGTAGAAGCAAAAATGACTGGTCCGACTATTGTTTCTCAACAAATTATAAATACCAAACCAGAAATTAAATTACCGGAAGTAAAAAAACGTCCCTCTGACGGTACAGACCCTTATCGTGAAGCTACCATTTAATTTTTTATTATAAAATAAATGAGATTCCAAGTACCACAATTTATTGAGATAGAGGACAAGATCTTTGGTCCACTGACCATCAAACAGTTTATTTATATTGCCGGTGGAGCCGGATTATCCTTTATTTTGTTTCGTTTTCTCCCTTTATGGATTGCTATTTTTTTAATAGTGGCTGTTCTAGGTATTTCTCTGGCTTTAGCTTTCTATCAAATTAATAACAAACCATTAATTTATGTCTTACAATCGGCCTTTGGTTATTTTGTTTCCAATAAATTATATCTCTGGAAAAAGAAAACCATTACTCCGGAAAAAGCCAAAGAAATAGCCCCTGGTGTATATAACCAGCCACCCATCTATGTACCAAAACTCTCTGAAAGTAAGCTCCATGATCTGACTTGGAGTCTGGATATCAAAGAAAGCTTAAATCCAGTGACCAGAGAGGAGAAAAAATAGTTATCAATCCTAATCAGTTTAGGGCTTTTTAGGAAAAAAGTGAAAATTAGGTTATAATTAAACACAGTATGGCTGTAGCAAAAACAACCCAAGAATTTGTTCCCATAAAAGAAGTCCGCGATGGCGTGATTATCATGAAAGATGGCTCCATGCGAGCAATCGTTCTATCTTCGTCTCTAAACTTTGCTTTAAAATCCTCTGGTGAACAGGAAGCTATCATCTATCAATTTCAAAACTTTCTAAACTCTTTGGATTTCTCTATTCAAATTTCCATTCAGTCCCGCGAACTTGATATTCGTCCTTATTTAGCCACTCTAGAAAAACAATATAATGAACAGTTAAATGATCTATTAAAAATTCAGATCCGAGAATATGTTCAATTCGTAAAAAACTTTACTGAAAATCAAAATATCATGTCCAAAACATTTTTTATAGTGGTGCCTTTCACTCCTACCCTTTTAGGACCAAGATCAGAAAGTGGGATAGGGAAGTTTTTACCTAATACAAATAAAAAACAAACACCCACTCAAAAAAGTGATAATTTTGAGGAAAACCGTACCCAACTTGAGCAAAGAGTATCTGTTGTTCAACAAGGACTTTTACGCTGTGGTATTCGCAGTATCACCTTAGGCACAGAGGAAACCATCGAACTCTTTTATAAATTATTTAATCCTGGTGACACGGAAAAACCAATTAAACTTTAAAATAAAATGGGAATATTTGATTTTTTAAAAAAGAAAAAGGAAAACGAACCAGAATTAACTTCTTTCCTCCCTCAGGAAATATATGAATCCGGTGTTTTGGAATTACAGGATATTATTGCTCCTTCGGCATTAAAAATTACCCCTAACCAAATAAATCTGGGAGAAAAAATTGCCAGGACTTTCTTTGTCATCTCTTATCCACGATTTTTAACTGAAAGTTGGTTTGCCCCAATTATAAATTTAGATAAAATTTTTAATATTTCCATTTTTATTCACCCCATTGAAACAGCTAAAATTCTACGTCAATTTCAGAAAAAGGTGGCTGAGGTTCAAAGCCAAATCAACGCCCGAGAAAATAGGGGGTTGGTTCGTGATCCTATGTTGGATACCGCTTATCAGGATCTGGAGTCCCTGCGTGATAATCTTCAGCAGGCTCAAGAAAAATTATTTGATGTTGGTGTTTATATTACCCTTTATGGTGACAATGAAGATGAGATAAATAAACTTGAGACAGAAATCAAATCTATTTTGGAGGCCAAATTAGTTTACATTAAACCCGCCTTATTCCAACAAGAGCAAGGTTATAAAAGCATTTTACCAACTGCAGATGACGAACTGGCTATCCACTCCAAATTAAATTCCTCTCCTTTATCCAGTATTTTCCCATTTGTTTCTTTCGATCTGACATCAGATAAAGGCATCCTTTTTGGTATTAATCGCCATAACAATAGTTTGGTTCTTTTTGACCGTTTTTCTCTTGATAACTATAACTCCGTCACCTTTGCCAAAGCCGGTTCTGGTAAAAGCTATGCCACCAAGCTCGAGATTTTACGTTCTTTAATGTTTGATACGGAAGTGATTGTGATTGACCCGGAAAATGAATATCACTATTTGGCAGAAGCTGTTGGGGGTAAAGTTTTTAACATTTCTCTAAACTCCCAGAGTCATATTAATCCGTTTGAATTACCGGCGGTGACTGAAGACGAAGCCCCATCAGATGTTTTACGCTCAAATATTATTAACCTAGTAGGAATGTTTAGAATTATGTTTGGTGGTCTCTCTCCAGAAGAAGATGCCATTATTGATCGAGCAATTTCTGAAACTTATGCCTTGAAAGACATCACTCCGGAATCAGACTTTTCCAATCTGGAACCACCTTTATTATCAGATTTTGAACTCGTTCTTTCCGGGATGGAAGGAGCAGAAAGTTTATCCCAAAAACTTTCCAAATTTACTCGTGGTTCTTGGGCTGGCTTCCTAAATCAACCTTCCAACGTAGATATCGATGCCAAGTTTATTGTCTTTTCTATCCGAGATATGGAAGATGAACTTCGAGCAGTAGCTATGTATATCATTACTCACTTTATTTGGACAGAAATTAGAAAGGAACGAAAGAAAAGATTATTAGTGGTAGACGAGGCCTGGGTGATGATGAAATCTGAAGACGCTGCCTCCTTCCTCTTTGGTATCGCTAAACGCTGTAGAAAATATTGGCTGGGTCTAGCCACTATCACTCAAGATGTGGATGACTTTTTACGTTCACCTTATGGTTTACCTATTATGACAAACTCTTCTATCCAAATTCTTCTAAAGCAAAGCCCCACTACGGTAGAAAACTTACAAAAAATCTTTAACCTAACGGATGAAGAAAAATTCTTACTCTTAGAGTCTGATGTGGGGGAGGGACTTTTCTTCGTTGGTCAAAAACATGTGGCTATTAAAATAATCGCTTCCTATACTGAGGACCAAATTATTACCTCTGATCCATCACAGCTTATGGCTATAAAAAAGGCCCGGGAAGAACTTAATACCAGTGGTCAATAGGAAAATATGTTATAATTTATTTAGTATGATCAAAAAAATTCTTAACTATTCATTAATAATAAGTTTGCTAATTGTTATTTCTCCGTTATTTTGTTTTGGTCAGGCTGGTTTAAATGGAAACTTTTTAGAATTAACAATTTCCCCCAGAAATCCTGAGCCAATGCAAAATGTTAAGGTTACCTTAAATAGCTCATTTTATGACCTGAATCGCTCTAAAATTACTTGGCTGGTGAATGGTGTCGAAAAGAAAACAGAAATGGGTTTAAAAGAGTTTACCGTACAGGCCGGCAAAAATGGTTCAAAAACGATAATCAAAACACTAGTAGAAACCCAAAATGATGGATTGAGAGAAATTGAAACATCTTTTATACCTTCAGTTGTAGATTTAGTTTATGAATCCCTTTCCTATACTCCACCTTTTTATAAAGGTAAAACCCTAAATCCTAATCAAGGGGTGGTTTTGGTTACCGCTATACCTGAACTAATAAAAAATACTGGTGAAAAAATTTCTGCAAAAAATCTTATCTATTCTTGGAAAAAAGATGGTAAAGTCCAACAAACTGTTTCTGGTTTAGGAAAAAATGTCTTTGTTTTTAGTGGTACTGTCCCCATTAGAGACATAGTAATTGATGTGACAGTTTCCTCAATTGAGGGAGATATCACCGCCTTCAAACAGACTACTATTACTAATGTTTCCCCAAAGATTATTTTTTATGAAAACAGCCCCATTTACGGAATTATGATGAATAAAGCCATTACTAATCCAGTTAATATGCTAACAGATGAATTTAATGTCCTGGCTGTACCATATTTTTTCAGTGCCAGCTATGCCAATACTCCTGATTTGGATTATGCTTGGAGTATGAATGGAAATACTGTCAGCACTCAAGACCCTAAAAACTCTTTCACCACTAGAATTGATACTCCAGGTTCTGGAACAGCTAATATTGGTTTAAAAATTAGTAATAATGTTCGTATTTTCCAATTTGTAGATAATAATTACAGTATAAATTTTAATAAACAATAATATGAAGGTTTTTTTAAATAAAAAAATATCTTTTCTACCTTTAGGAATATTAATTTGGCAATTTTTAATTTTGCCAATAAAATCCTCTGCTTTAAGTTATCAACCATTAGAAGATGCGGCCTTTAAAGGTTTTGGTGAAGCAAACAAAACCGGGGATCTTGGTATTTTTTTATCACAGGCCTTTTCTTTCGGTTTGGCTATTGCGGCCGCTCTAGCTGTCATAATGATTGTCTGGGGAGGGGTGGAATATATGCTGTCTGAATCATTGTTTAGTAAAGAAGCAGGAAAAGAAAGAATAAAAAATGCTATCTTGGGTCTGCTCCTGGCCCTTACTTCCTATCTGATACTTTGGACTATAAATCCAAACCTTTTAAACTTTAAATTAAACTAATGATGTCTAAACAAACAGCTATAATATTTATTCTTGTCGTCTTTCTTGGGGCGCTTGGTGCTTTAATATATTTTTATTTTATTTTTAATGCTAATCCTACTAGCCAAACCCCAATTCAAACAACTACTGACGTTTATGACCCTTTTGGTACAAGAACCACCGGTGTTAATAATGTTATCTCTACCTCTACTGAAAACAATATTAATAATAATCCTCCTACTTACACAGCTCCTGACCGTTTACGAAAAATATCAGAGGATCCTGTTTCTGGTTTCTCTGTAACCGACGATTCTAAAAATAAAAAAACAGACATTCATTATATTCTGCGGGCAAATGGTAATATATATGAAACTTATACAGACTCTTTGGAACAAAAAAGATTATCGATTACCACCATTCCAAAAGTTTATGAATCGGTATGGTTTCCAGATGGAGTAAGATTAATTATTAGATATTTAAAAGATAATACAGAAAACATACAAACTTTCTCAGTAAAAATAAATCCTGCTACCACCACCCTAAATACATTTGAAGGGGGAGTGGATGGTAACCATTTGTCAGAAAATATAAGTAGTGTAGTTGTAAATCCGGGTGGTGATCAAATATTTTATCTTGTTAGTGGTTTAAATGGTTCTTCTGGTTTTATTTCTAAACCAGATGGTCTTAATAAAAAACTTTTGTTTGAGTCTCCTTTACTTGAATGGTTAATTTCTTGGCCAAAAGAAGAAATAATTACTCTCACCACCAAACCCTCTGCTCAAATTCCTGGCTATTTATATTTTTTAAATAGTAAAACTGGTAATTTCTCAAGAATTATTGGTAATATAAACGGTTTAACCACCAAAACAAATTCTCTGGCGTCAGAAGTTCTCTATTCGGATAGTATCAGGACTCTTCCTAGACTTTATCTATATAATATTAAGAGTGGGGAAAGTAAACTTCTTCCATGGAATACTTTCCCGGAAAAATGCCTCTGGAGTAATACTGATGCTAAAATAGTTTATTGTGCAGTACCAAAGAGTTTCCCCACTGGAGACTATCCTGATGTTTGGTATCAAGGTTTAGTAAGTTTTTCTGATGACATTTGGATGGTGAATACTGATACCCTGGCTTCAACTTTGATTCTTAATATAGAAAATGAAATAAATAATAGTATAGATGTGATAAATATGGAAATAGACAAAACAGATAGTCACCTCTTCTTTATAAACAAAACAGATTTGACACTTTGGAGCCTAAGTTTGAAATAAAAAAACCAACAGGATTTTTCTTATATAGCTAAATATTTTACTTTTACCTTTCTTTCCCTCCCTTCACCAATAGATTCTGTGCTGATGTCCGGCATACCTGCTAGAGTACTGTGTACCACCATTCTCTCATATGATGACATTGGGCTGAGAACCACATCTGTTTTTAAATTTCTAGCTTCCTCTGCCGCATTTAACGCCTTCATTTTTATTCGAGCATCAGTTTTTGACTGTAAATCATTAATATCAATTGTACACTTGAAGGTTTCTTCTCCTGGAAAAGCATTTTTATTAAAAATTCTTTTTAAAAGGTAGGTTAAGTCTTTTCCTAAATCTTCTCTCTCCAAAGAAATTTTTTCAAATTCTGCACTTTTAATTGAAAAAATATGTCCTCTTTTTTCATGAAGGGTATAGGTAATAGATTCAACGGGTAATCCTAAAAGATTAAAAATTTGTTCTATGGTTTTTTTAGCTTTATCAGTGTCCATAATATTTTATTTTTCTTTATTTATTTTTTTTCTTATATAAAGCTCCTGCCCAATCGCAAAAATACTAGAAGTAATAAGATAGATAGAAATCAGAGAGGGAAAACTTCGGGCAATAAAGAACATAAATACCGGCATTACATATTTCATCTGCATGCTCATACTTTTTGCCAATTCTCCTTGAAAAGAAACGTCTTTTTTCTCTCCCTCCTCCTTCTTAATGGTAGGCATAGTAAGCTTGATCTGATAATACTGACCAAGACCAACCATAACCGCCAGTATAGTGTTTTTTTGCGTTATGTCAAAAAAACCTAAGAACAATTTGTTTATATGGTCAGGAACGTGAATAAAAGGATATAATATTTCTGAATGAATTTCTGTTAGCCCGCCTTTATAAAAAACCATATAAAGAGCAATAAGAATCGGAAGTTGAATTAAAGCCAGAAAAATTCCAGAAAAAGGGTTTATTCCCTTATCTTTATAAAGGTTCATGGTCCTTAATGCCTGCTCCTGCTTATTATCTTTGTATTTTATTTTAATTTCATCAATTTCTGGCTGTATTTTTTTCATTTCAATCTGACTACGAACAGACTTTTGTGAAAGAGGAAATAAAATAAGCTTTATAATAATGGTAAGTAAAATAACGACAATACCCGCGTCTATCCAAGGAAAAGCGCCTATAAGGCCAATAAAGGCATTGTAGAGGGGTTTATATAAGACAAGATTGTAAAAATCTCCAAACATTCAAAGAGTATACCCTAAAAACCCTTCTCATTCAATATTTTGGCTTTTTTTAATAATTCCAATATTTCTTTTTCTATTTCTTTATAGGAGGGGGTAAAAATATCTTTTTTAAGAAAAAATACACAAGAGAATCCTAGCCTAACCTTTAAAAGAAACTTTTCAACTACCGCAGACATCTTTCTCTTAATTAAATGCCTACCAACAGAAGTTTTTTTTATTTTATTAGGCACCACAAATCCAAAAAGGCTTGGTTTTTCATCATTTCTATTTAAAGCTTTTAAATAAAAATAGTTTGCATGTATAAAAAAACCATCTTTTATAATTTTTTCAAAAGATTCTTTCCTTACTCTTCTTTTAATAGGTAACATACAAAACTAAACGGTGCTTAATCTCTTTCTTCCTTTTTGCATTCTTCTTCGAAGTACTCTTTTACCATATGAAGTTCTACTTCTGGATAAAAAACCGTGTTTCTTAGCTCTTTTCTTCTTTTTTGGATTATATGTAAATGACATATTAATGAGTATAGTTTATTTATTTTTAAACGTCAAATGTAAAAAGGTAAATTAAAAAGTGATAATGAAAAAGTTTTCCACCATTTTTCAACAACTTATGAACATAAACTCGTCTTTTCCACAACTTTTACATTTTAAAATTCAGTATATAATCAATCAAGTATGACAGAAGAAAATAAAAAACTTTGGAGTAGTGTACTTTCAGAGATAGAACTCTCTATTTCAAAAGCAAATTTTAATATGTGGTTTAAAGATACCTTTATTAATAAACAAGAGGAGGGAACGGTGTTTGTGGGGGTACCAAATGTTTTTGTTAAGGACTGGCTTATTAATAAATATCATAAAAATATTCTGAAAAGTCTCCGGGGTTTTGGTGAGCACATCCATGCTATAGAATATTTGGTTATAAAACCAGAAGTTAAAAAGGAAATTCAGAAAGAGAGTGGAATAAACAATAGTCATAATGAACTTCCTCTCCAGGATTTCTATATAAACAAAGAGGATAATCTAAACACAAAATATACTTTTGAAAGTTTTGTGGTGGGCCCATTTAATGAATTAGCTCATGCGGCAGCTCAAGCTATAATTAAAAAAACTGCTATTTATAATCCGTTATTTATTTATGGGGGAACCGGCCATGGTAAAACCCACCTTATCCAAGCCGTGGGAAATCATATAAAAATAAATACTCCTAATAAAAAAATATATTATTTAACTTCCGAAAAATTTACTTTAGATCTAATGAATTCAATTTCCACCGGGACAGCTAATCAATTTAAAGAGAAGTATCGTAAATATGATCTTTTAATTGTGGATGATATTCAATTTTTTGCGGGTAAATCTAAAACTGAGGAAGAATTCTTTCATCTTTTTAATAGTTTCTATGATAATAATAAACAAATTATCTTTTCTTCAGATAAACACCCAAATTTTATTCTTGGTTTAGAAGACCGTTTAAAATCAAGGCTTAATTCAGGTATGATTGTGGAAATTCCAAGCCCTGACCTTGAATCACGAATCCAGATCTTTAAGGCTAAATCCTCAATGCTTAATTTCTCCATATCTCCAGAAATTATTGAGTATTTAGCGTCTTCTGTGGAGGGTAATATCCGAGAATTAGAGGGGGTATTAAACTCAATAATCTGCCAGGCCAGACTAAAAGGAAGAGACCTTACTATTAATGAAATAAAGGACCTAATAAAAAACAATTTAAAACCAAAGAAAAATTCATCAATAAAGGATGTAATAAAGACAATTTCTGATTTTTATGGAATCACAGAAAATGAAATATATGAAAAAACCAGAAAAAAAGCAGTGGTAAAACCAAGACAAATAATTATGTATATCTTAAGAGAGGATTTTGATGTCTCTTACCCAACAATTGGGGAAAAGCTTGGTGGAAAAGACCATACCACAGTTATGCACTCTTATGAAAAAATAAAGGAGGATTTAAAAACAAACTCTTCTTTAATTAGAGAAATTAGTCAGATTCGTTCAATGTTAACATAAACCTGTGGAAAACTATTTATTATCTGTTTAAAATCTGTTATATAAACACAAATAAATAAAAGAGGGGAAAAAATTATAATTATTTATTAACAAGTTAAAAATTAAATAAACTAAAAAAGGTTGTTATATATAAATAATTTAAGTTATACACTTATCCACCACCTTAATAATAATATCTTTATTAATTTAATATAAATAAAATGAAAGTAGAATGTGTAAAAGATAAGTTTTGTTCCGCCGTTTCCAAAACAGAAAAAATTACTGGGAAAAATATGACTTTACCAATACTTTCCTGTATTTTAATTGAGGCAAAGGGTAATTTTTTAACTCTAAAAGCCACTAATTTGGATTTAGGAATAGAAATCAAAATTCCAGCCAAAATTTTAAAGGAAGGCACTGTGGCTGTTCCTGGGGTTATTTTAAATAATTATTTATCTAATTTATCAACAAATAATAGTTTAACCATAGAAGAAAAAGAGGGGAATCTTTTTATTTTTAGTTTAAATAATAAAACAACAATAAAGTGTTTTCCTATTGATGATTTTCCTACAATACCAAAGGTTAAAAATGGGAAGAACTATAAAATTAGTTCGCTAGATTTTATTAAGGGATTAAAATCTGTATCCTATAGTGCAGCGCTTTCTAATATTAAACCAGAGCTATCTAGTGTTTATGTTTATTCAAAAGAGGATAGTTTATTTTTTGTGGCTACAGATTCTTTTCGCCTAGCGGAAAAAAAAGTAAAACTTAAAGGAGATAATAATTTTGAACAAATACTTATTCCTTTTAAAAATACTAATGATTTATTAAAAATTATTAATGATGAAAAAGAATTATTAGATATTAATTCTACCAAAAACCAGATTTCTTTTGAGTATGGAAATATATATATTGTTTCTCGGGTTATAGACGGTGTTTTTCCTGACTATCAACAAATTATTGCCAAGGACTTTAAAACAGAAGTTATTGTTTTAAAACAAGATTTAATTAACACCTTAAAGTTATCTAATATCTTTTCTGATAATTTTAACCAACTAAATATAAAAGTATCAGCCAAGGAGAAGGTTTTAGAGTTAAAAACAAAAAATCCTAACATTGGAGAAAACATAAACAAACTGGCTGCTATTGTTTCAGGGGAAGAGATAGAAATAAATTTTAACCATAAATATATTATTGATTGTTTTCAGTCAATAGATTCAGATAGTGTTTCTCTATCTTTTAATGGTTTAAATAAACCAATGGTAATAAAAGGTGTTTCAGATAAAACCTTTACTTATCTCGTAATGCCAATGAACAGATAGTTTATGTTTAATATCTCTTCTTATTTAGAGAAGTTTAAAAATATTGGGCAAGACAAAAAATTGTTAAAAGAAACAATTTGTTTAACAGTTAAAGAAATAACCGGAGTAGAAATAGAAATTAAAAATATTATCATTAAAAACGGAGAAATTATTTTTAATGTTTCTCCAGCTATTAAAAATCTTCTTTTTATAAAAAAAAGATTAATTTTATTCAAAATAAAACAAAAAGGAATAAGTGAAAATATAAACGAATTAAGATAACTTATTCAGAAATATTAAAAGAACTTTCCACCTCACTTTTATTAAAAACTGTGTCAGTTACGATTATTTTTAGGGTATTTTTTTGATTAATTGAATTAATTTCTTCTGGAATAAAAGAAAAAAGAAAAGGTGAAAAATTAGAGGAACCAACATAGGTATTATTTATATAGAAATCAACTTTTGAAAGAGGGTAGGTGGTTTGACCAGTAATTTGGACTGTAATTTTTTCATTTTTATTATATGTAAAATCTTTAATTGGATTAGCAATAGTTATTTTAGGATTTTTTGAGGGAATATGAATATCATCATAACTTATCGGTTTTACTGGATAAGAAATAGTTTGGTTTTTTAGCCATTCTTGCACAGGATATTCCCAGTGATTAAACTGAGGGTCATCTGTTGGGTTTTCAGGAATAGCTCCCCAAGGATCGTTTTTATTTACCCAATATAAAATTTCATGAACATTTGGAATATAAACATCTTGCCTAGTTTCTTCCGGGGTTAAATCAGTGGCTAATTTACCAGAGATTTTATCTATCGTGTAAAAATCATAACCTTGCCAGACACCACGGAAGACCGGTTTTAACTCTGTAAGTGTTGTTTCTGGCGCGGTAAAGTATTCCTTAGGGAAAGAGGACAGAGCTTGATCCATAAATGCTCGCCATAAAGGGGCAATAACCATGCCCGCTACTTTTTTATCAATCGGGCTATTATTATTGTTCCCTCCCCATGCACCCACCACTAAATTTGGAGTATATCCAACTATCCAAACATCACGAAAGTCGTTTGTGGTACCTGTTTTTACCGCTACAGGACGGTCTGCAAAGTAGAGGGGAGACTGGCTACCATAGGCAGGAGTTCGAGCAATATTATCAGACAATATATCAGATATTTTATTAGCTGATTCTTCAGATAAAACTTGCTCTGGGTGGTAGGAAGCTTCTTCCAATACTTCACCTTTCGAATTTTCAATTTTTAATATAGAAATATACGGATTTCTTACACCAGTGTTAGCAAATACTCCATAAGCTGAAGTAAGTTCAAGGGGAGAGACTTCACCACCACCTAAAACTAAAGTTAGGCCATATTGATCAGCATTACCCAAGCTGGTAATTCCCATATTTTTCGCTGTGTCCAGAGAGTCCTTCACCCCGGCTAGATATAAGGTTTTAATAGAAGGAATATTCCTTGATTGAGCCAGGGCTTCTCTTAAAGTAACTGGTCCTAAATATTTATCATCATAGTTTACTGGCATATAACAATCATTGGCATTGGTCATACCTATTGGATTACCTTTTTCATCACAAGTGGTCTGAAATTCAGTTGGTAAATCAAAAAGTATTGTTTCTGGGGTGTATCCCTTATTAAAAGCGGTGGCATAAACAAATGGTTTAAAAGTAGAACCTGGCTGTCTATGAGCTAAAGTAACATTAAAATTTCCCTGAATTTCTTTATCAAAATAATCCCGCGAGCCCACCATTGATAATATTTCACCGGTTTTAGGGTCTATAGCTACTAAGGCAGCGTTTTCAGCATTAAAATTTTTCTTATTTTCAAAAGCATATTTTTTTACCACTTCTTCTGCTTTAACCTGCAAATCATAATTTAAGGTGGTGGTAACTTTTAGACCATCTTCTCGAACCATTTTTTCCCCATATTTTTCCTCCAAATATTGTCTAACATACTCAACAAAATGAGGGGCTTTAATGCTATTACTTTGTTTAGGTATAAAAATAACGGATTCATTTTTTGCTCCCGTATATTCTTCCTCGGTTATCATTTTATCATCAAGCATTTTTTGAAGAACTAAATTTTTTCTTTCATCGAGTTTTGTTTTATTGTTTCCATATGGCGAATAATATGTGGGGGCATTTGGGATAGCCGCCAGATAAGCGGCCTCGGCCAAATTAACCTCTGATGCCTTTTTACCAAAAAAGGTTTGGGTGGCTTCTTCCACACCGTAAATACTTCCTCCATAAGGATTTTCATTTAAATAAATAGAGAGAATCTCATCTTTACTCATAGTTTTATCTAGTTTGATGGCCAGGAACCATTCTTTCATTTTTCTGGAAATGGCTTTCTCTGAAGTTAGAAGAGAATTTTTAATTACTTGTTGAGTAATGGTCGAACCACCTTGGTTAAAACTTCCGCCAAACAAATTTGCTAACACAGCTCTAAAAATAGCTTTAATTTCTATTCCTCCATGAGTATAAAAACCAGAATCTTCAATCGCTATGGTGGCGTTTTTAATATATGGAGAAATTTCAGCAAAGGAAATCACTTTTCTTTTTAAATCTTGATTTAAATCAAAAAGTAAAATTTTACCAGTGCGGTCATATATTTTAGTGCTTTGAGAAATAGAACGGGTTTCAAAAGATTTTAGATCTGGCATTTTAAAGGTAGAAATCCAAAAAGCCAAACTTCCCAAGCAAACAAAGGTCAAACTAAAGAAATAGATAAGTATTTTTTTATAATTCTTCTTAATCCGTCGCATAATTCTGGTTATTATACCACAAATTATAAGACAAAACAGAAAAAATATGCTAGATTTTAAGGATGAAAATAGACACCGATCCAAAAAAGATAGAGGAAATTTTAACTAGAAGTGTGGTAAATGTATTACCAACTAAGGAATTATTAAAAAATTTACTTACTAGTGGAAAAAAATTAAAAATTTATACTGGGGCTGACGCCACTGGAGCTAAATTACATTTAGGACATTCAACTAATTTTATAATTCTAGAAAAACTTAGACAGTTGGGACATGAAGTAATTATTTTATTTGGAGATTTTACGGCTAAAATAGGGGACCCGACTGATAAAAGCACTTTAAGAAAAACACTAACAGACAGGGAGGTAAAAGAAAATCTAAAAAATTGGAAAAAACAAATAGGTAAAATTGTAAAAATAAGCATTTTTAATAATGGAGCCAGGATTGTTAAAAATAGTAAATGGCTTTCAAAGATGAGTTTTTCTGATGTAATTAAATTAGCTTCAAATTTTACCGTTCAACAGATGATAGAAAGAGATATGTTTAAAAAGCGAATTGAAGAGAAAAAACCAATTTATTTACACGAGTTTTTATACCCACTAATGCAAGGGTATGATTCTGTTGTTTTGGATGTAGACTTAGAAATTGGAGGTAATGATCAGACCTTTAATATGTTAGCTGGACGGACCCTACAAAAAATTATAAGAAATAAAGAAAAGTATGTAATACCCACCACTTTGTTAATTAATCCTAAAACAGGTAAAAAATTAATGAATAAAAGTGAGGGAAGTATAATTGGGCTAGATGATGAGTTTCAGGATATGTTTGGTAAAATAATGGCCCTGCCAGATGAGGCAATAATTCCAGTATTTATTGACTGTACATATATTTCTACTGATGAAATAGAAAAAATAAAACAAGAATTGGCTTCCGGAACAAACCCCCGAGATATAAAAATCAGATTAGCTAAGGAAATTGTCACAATTTATCATAGTAAAAAGGAAGCAGATAAAGCGGAACAAAATTTCATTAATACTTTTAAAGAGGGAGGGTTGCCAGAAAAGATTGATGAGGTGTTAGCTATAAACGGAGAAGCTTTATCTGATCTTTCAGTCAGAGCGGGGGTGGTTAAGTCAAAAGGGGAATTTAGAAGATTAATATTAGAAGGGGCTATCAGTAATCAAGAGACTAGCTATAAAATTACCGATCCAAATTATAAAGTAATTTCTACCAGTATATTTAAAATAGGTAAAAGAAGGTTTCTAAAAGTAATTGTTGAATAAAAACTGGTGGAAAATTCTCTGCACTTAACGAAGACTAATCGTTCCGAGAAATTTCCACCAGTTTTTAATGCTAAACAAAAACCACCAGAAGGTTCTCGGAGTGATTAGTCTGCGTTAAACGGAGAGAACCTTCTGGTGGTTTTAAATTTTGTTATTATCTAGAAATTATCAACGTCGTTATATTCGCTAAATTCTTCCGTAAAAGTGTCTTCAATAATAGCTGGGTCAATAGCGGAATCCTCACTTATAGAAGCTTCCTCTTCTATAGGATCTTTCTCTATATTTTTTTTCTCTTCCTCTGGTTTACAATTTTTTTTCTTTGCCATATTTTTAATTTTTTTATAAAATTTCCGTGAATCACGGATATCATTTTCATGATTTTTATATTAATAGCAAGGTTTAAAAATCTTTGCAAGTACTTAAAAAGAGGGGGCTGTGGAAAAGTCCCTAAAGTGTCTTAAATATACTTGGCTCCCAGAACAATACTTTTTTTTGAGCACGCATAAATTTCTACTGAAATTTTGCTCCGTCTCGGCTACCCGCCTGCGAAGTCTCCAAAAAAGTATTGTTCTGGGAGCCCTTAAAACTATTACTTAGTAGTATATATTTTATTACACGCAAAATATGTCAGTCCCACCGCAATTGCATCGTATTCGTCGTCATACTTTATAGGGGTAGTGATTTTAATTAGTTTTTGAACCATCATGGTTACCTGATTTTTATCACTTTTCCCGTAACCAGTAACTGCTACTTTTATTTGCAAAGGAGTAAATTCAGCTACTTTCAAACTATTTTTAGCAGCTTCATAAAGCATCACTCCACGCGCTTCACTTACCTTCATGGCTGTTTTGGCATTGGTTTTAAAAAATAAGGTTTCAATTGCCATGGCTTCTGGTTTGTATTTTTTTATTAAAGTTGATATTTCTGCACCGATTAATCTCAACCTTTCTTCTGCTGATTTGGTAGCTAAGGTTTTAAAACATTCAGAAAAAAGCAGAATCTCTTTACTTGTTGTTTTTTCTAAAATAGCCACCCCCATTCTTTCATATCCCGGATCTATAGCTAGAATTTTCATAATTTTATTCCGCGTTAGTATAAATCTCTTGTACCTCATCATTATCTTCCAATGCTTCAATTAAGTTATCTAATCTGGCGCCATCTTCTTCTGAAATTGGAGTCATAGTATTTGGAATATAACCTTCTGCTGTTTTAGTAAAAGCCCAAGAGGCACTGCCTGGGGCAGCTAAGGCGGAGCCGTTTGAGGTCAAAATATGTTTAATCTCTCCGGCCGCTTTATTACGATTATCGGTCAAAGCTTCTATCATCAGAGCCACACCACCTGGTCCGTAAGCTTCATACATAATGGATTCCATCTGGGTAGAATTATCATTTTTTTTGAGAGCTCGTTCAATGTTTTCATTTGGTACATTGTATTCGTGGGCTTTTTTAATAGCGGCTTGTACATTGGTAGCCTTGATATCACCATTGGCCTTTTTTACTTCTACGGAAATAACTTTAGCCATCTTGGTATAGATTTTGTTTTTTTTAACATCCGTGACGGCTTTTCTGTTTTTTACTTTTGACCATTTACTATGTCCACTCATAAAATCATTTTAACAGAAAATTATTTATTTTCAAATTGACAATGTATGGCGAAGGAGTAGTATTTAAATCAGAGAATAGAAATTTTTTCTATGATTTGTGATTTTTCACAGAACGTTCTTTGAAAGGAAAAAAGTTATGAATCAAGATAGTTGGATTAGTTCTTACCAAAAAAAAAGGGCTCTGTGGTTGCATGATGGGAACGTCAAACAGCCCCACGCCCTTCTAACTTCTGGTAAACACAGTGACGGTTTCTTTAATAGTGAATTAGTAATGGAAGATTCAAATCTTCTCGGTTCAGCCGCTCTCGACTTATTTAATTCTCTGATTTTAAATAAATTAGAGGTAGATACAGTCTTCAGGGTTGTTGGTCCGGCCATGGGGGCAATTACTTTAGCCCATGATCTTTCTCATTGTTTTAGTCATGGAAGAAAATCTAATCTTTATCCCTGTTTGTGTGCTTATACTGAAAAGGAGGGTGAGGGAGAAAATCTGCGAATGGTTTTTAAAAGAACCGTCATTCAAAAGGGAGAGCATATTTTACTTTGTGAAGATGTTTTAACTACTGGCGGCAGTGTCGAGATGACAATGAAGGCGGTAGAAGAAGCTGGAGGTATTATTTTGCCGTTTGTAGCACTTTTAATAAACCGTTCGGGCTTGTCTGAAGTGAAGGGTAAGAAAATTGTGGCTCTCATTAATAAACCGATGTCGATGTGGAAAGCGGACGAATGTCCGCTTTGCAAACAAGGTTCGGAAGCTATTAGGCCAAAAGGAAAAGAAAACTGGGCTCGATTAAATGCCACTTGTTGAGAAATTTATAACATAAAGGGTCAGTTCGTTTAACGAACTGACCCTTTTTCTTTTTGTTTTATTTTTATAAACCCAAACCTTTAAGTTTCTTACCAAGATGTTTTTTCGCCTGATCAGTAATTGTTCGGCCACGAGTTGTTCGTTCAATAAAACCGAGCTGAAGTAAATATGGCTCATAGACATCTTCAATGGTGGCTTGTTCTTCTGAAAGGGAGGCGGCTAAAGTATTCAAACCCACTGGTCCACCGTTGAATTTTTCTTCAATTACCGTCAGTAGTGCTCGATCACTGGCGTTTAAACCCATTTCATCAATACCGAGCATGTTCAGGGCTTCCATGACGGTTTCTTTTGAAAGTTTACTTTCACGGACCTGCGCTAAGTCCCGACTTCTTTTTAATAAATAGTTGGCTGTACGAGGAGTAAAACGACTTCTTTTGGCAATTTCTTCCTTGGCCTCGTTTTCAATTTCCACTTTCAATATTTTGGCGGAGCGATTGATAATTTCTCCAATTTCTTTGTTAGTATAAAATTCTAATTTAAAAACTCCACCAGAAAAACGAGAGCGTAAGGGGGCGGAGAGGAGAGCAATACGGGTGGTAGCGGCAATTAAAGTAAAAGGTGGCAAATCGAGCTGGATGGTTCGGGCGGAAGGACCTTTACCAATAATAATATCAAGGGAACCAGATTCCATGGCCGGATAAAGGACCTCTTCAATGGCTTTATTTAGCCGATGAATTTCATCAATAAATAAAATATCACCAGGAGAAAGATTTGTTAAAATTGATGCTAAATCACCCACTTTTTCAATAGCCGGACCGGAGGTAGCTTTTAGTTGGGCTCGAGTTTCTTTGGCAATTAAGTGAGCCAGGGTAGTTTTTCCCAATCCCGGCGGTCCATAAAAGAGTAAGTGCTCTGGTGGGTGTTTTCTCTGAGCAGCCGCCGTCAGTAAAATATGTAGATTATCTTTTATATTATTTTGGCCAATATAATCTTTCCAAATGGTAGGGCGCAGGGTCTGATCTAGAAAAGTTACATCTCCAGCTGGTGCCGGAGCATCATTATTTTGGCTTATTTTCTCAGTTTTCTGGGAAAAAGCTTTAGAATCTTTGTTTTTGCTTGACATATTTTTTGTTTTATGCTAAGCTGTCGTTAGAAGCCTATCTTATATCTCTCTGGGCTTTTTTTCTTTCCCATTTCAGAATATAAATCTCTAAGCAATTGGATCGTTTGCGCGGTTTACGAATTTTTCCGAGAGGACGGCCTGGTTCACATCTTCGGATGCTTTGCGAGACCTATCCTTTAAGAACTGTTTAACTTTTGGTATCTAATATTAAAAGTATTGCTTAGAGATTTATCTTCTGAAAATTAATCTCTCTCTTTATACTAGAACTATTAATTTATTTTGCAACTGGGTAAAAATTTTAAGACACAGTTATTCTTCTGTTTCAATATCGATCACTCGACCCAGTTCGTCCAACGAACTTATACCTTTGAGTATTCTTATTACCCCGTCTTGTTTCATATCCAACAGATTTTGTGAAGCAGCCGCAGCTTTAATATCACGGTCAGAAGGATTTTTTATAATGGCTTCTTCCACTTCTTTTTTCATTAAAATAACTTCGGTAATGGCGATTCGTCCTTTATAACCAGTTTTATGACATTGCTCACAGCCAACGGCACGCCAGATTTTTTCAGTTTGGACACCGGTTAAATATGTTTTGTCCATAACAGAGCGAATAGTTCTATCAATAAAAGCTTTTTCTTTTGGATTAGGGGCGTCTTCTTTTCGACAATTCAGACATAATTTTCTAATAAGTCTTTGAGCCATGGCTACATTTATAGCAGAGGAAATAATTTTTGGGTTTACCCCAAGATCAATCAAGCGGGGAAAAGCTCCAGCCGCCGTGTTTGTATGCAAGGTAGAAAAAACAAGGTGACCAGTTAATGCGGAATTAATAGCAATGGTTGCCGTTTCACCATCACGGATTTCTCCCACCATGATCACATCTGGGTCCTGGCGCAAAGCTGAACGTAAACCGGAAAGAAAAGTATAATCTTTTTCTTCCTCTACTTGAGTTTGCACTACGCCGGGCAAGTGATATTCGATCGGGTCTTCAATGGTAATTATTTTTATATCCGAAGAATTAATTTTTTTCATAAAGGCGTATAAAGTGGTGGTTTTTCCGGAACCAGTCGGGCCAGTAATTAAGAGCATACCGTTTGGACGTTTTATTTGTTCCATCAGAACACTGAGGGTTCGGTCTTGGATGCCAAGCTCTTCAATGGGAACAGAAATTGATTTAGGATTAAGCAGTCTCATCACAATTGACTCGTTGTAAGCCCCTGGCAAAACAGAAGAACGAATTTCAATATCATTATTTAAAATTTTCACACTAAAACGACCATCCTGGGAGGCATTTTTAATATTTAATTTCATTCCAGATAATAATTTTATTCTGGACAGGAGTAATTCATAAGTTTCTATATCAAATTCAAAAACACTGATCAGTACACCGTCCAAACGAAAACGAATCTTTACAATTTTCTCCTCTGGTTCTACGTGAATATCAGAGGCGGAGAGAGCGAGAGCTCCAGCAATCATCGCCTCCATCATTTTGGAAATTTTGTAAGCTTTTTTAAGAAAGAGAATTTCTTTAATAATCGCTGAAACATCATTGATATTTTTGATGTTATTCATATAATTCACCACCTGGTCTGTGGAAATATCAAAAGTCCCGGCAGTGGAAGCAGTGGAGGCAGAAATATCTTTATATTTGTCCCACGCTTTCTCCAAACCAGCCGTGGTGGCCATACTGACATCGGTTTTGTAACCAGCGTATTCTAATTGTTTGAGAATAATAGTGGCCTTTTCATTTTTAGGAGAGAAGATGGCAATCTTTAATTTTTTAGCTACCTTATCATAGACGGCCAGTTTGGCCTCTCGAGCCACATCTTCATTTACTATTTTCAATGCTTCCGCATTTATTGGTAATAATTTTAAATCAATATAATTTAGACCATAACGAGTAGCCAAGATGCGCACAACATCCTCCTCCTCTTTTTTTCGGAGTTCTTCTAGGCGTTTGTCGCGTTTTTCTTCATTAGCAAAGTCAGCCATACAGGAATATTGTAGCATATTTCCGTTATTATCAGGCACTATTTTGATGCTTGACAATAAAGATATTTAGGTGTATAATTGTAGTGGGTTAGATTTTCTAAACACTAAAGGATGATAGGAGGAATTTATGAAAAAGTTCTTTTTGATTATGGTCGCGTTGGTATTCGTCGCTATAGTAAACACCGGTTGCATGACTGATTATGGTTATGTCCGAACTGTTTACCATTACGAAAGTGGATATTACTATCCGCCAGTCATGTATGCCCCGGTAATTACGCACGGTTATTATCTTGGCTCCGGTACAGGTGGACGAGTGGAGCATTATGGTAATTACCATCACCGTCCCAATGGTGGATATGGGAATTATCATCATAATAATTCACATCAGTACAACAGTGGATATAGTGGTGGATACAATAACGGATCACCAGTTTATATCACACCGGCCCCAAATGTTCGTGGTTTAGTTCCACGATATTAAAAGGGAAAAATAAGGCGCGCTTCGTGGAAATGAAAATTTCTCGAGCGCGCCTTTATTGTTTTTATATAATTAGTATATTAGTATTGTTTTATATGATTAGTAAAAGCCTAAAAGAGACAAAAAAAATTGCCGAAGAATTTATAAATAAAAAAATTCAGGCAGAAAAAGAAGGTGCAACAATCATCGGCCTTTTTGGGGATTTGGGTTCCGGTAAGACTACCTTTACCCAATTTTTAGCAAAAAAATTAGGTATAAAAGAGATTATTACTAGTCCCACTTTTGTGTTGGAAAAAATTTATGCAATTAAAAATAAAAAAGGATTTGATAAATTGATTCATATTGATGCTTATCGGCTGGAATCAAGCCAAGAATTGATAAATTTGGGATTCAAAGAAATAAGTAAAGATTCTAAAAATCTGATTTTAATAGAATGGCCAGAGAGGGTAGCGGGGGCTTTACCGAAAGAATTAATCAAGATTAATTTTAAGTTTATCAGTGAATTTGAGAGGGAGATAAATATGCTATAATTTTCAGATAAATGGCAAAGACAAATAAAAAACTGGTCCTTTTGGATGTCCACGCCATCATTCATCGGGCTTATCACGCCTTGCCGGAATTTGTTTCCAGTAAGGGTATTCCGACTGGAGCTTTGTATGGTTTGTCCACTATGCTTCTAAAAATAATTGCGGATATCAAGCCGGATTATATTGTGGCTTGCTATGATTTACCAAAACCTACTTATCGGCATGAAGCTTATAAAGATTATAAAGCGGGACGAGCTAAAACAGATGAAGAATTAATTTCTCAGCTTAAAAAATCAAGAGAAATTTTTGAAGCGTTTAATATCCCGATTTATGATAAAGAAGGTTTTGAGGCGGATGATATGATAGGAACAATAGTGGAAAAAACTTTAGCAGATAAAAATCTGGAGGTGGTGATTGCTTCTGGGGATATGGACACTTTGCAACTGGTAGTGGATGACAAAGTCCGGGTATATACCTTAAAAAAAGGAATAAAAGACACCATTATTTATAATGAAAAAGCGGTAATGGAAAGATTTGGTTTTAGTCCAAAACTTTTGCCGGATTATAAAGGTTTGCGAGGGGATCCGTCCGATAATATTATTGGTATTAAAGGGATTGGAGAAAAAACGGCTGGTACTTTGATTCAAAATTTTGGCAGTATTGAAAATATTTACAAAAAACTGAAAAAAGATAACGAAGCTTTTAAAAAAGTGGGAATTACGGATAGAATTATTGAGCTTCTGAAAGCTGGTGAGGAAGAAGCCCTGTTTTCTAAAATGCTCGGTACTATCAGACGAGATGCCCAGATTGATTTTAAAATACCAGAGAAAGTTTGGCAGGAAAATTTGGGGGAAGAAAAAATAATGAAAGTCTGGAGTGATTTGGAATTTAGAACTCTCGGTACTCGTTTGAAAGAAGTTTTAGCAGGTAAAACCGGTGAAAAACCAGCAGAGAAAAAATTACAAATGGAAAAAGCCAATAATCAGTTATTTGCCGACAGTGAATTAACAGAAGATAATTTAAAAGAAGCGCAGATTGCTTTGTGGCTTATTAATTCTAATATTACCAATCCAAAAATTGAAGATATTATTAACTTATCTGGTAAAAAAGATTTAAAAGAGGCCAGAGAATTTCTATTAGATGAAATTAAAAAGAAAAAACTAGAATATGTTTTTACCGAGATTGAAAAACCACTTATTCCAATTATTAAAGCAATGCAAGACAAGGGCATAATGGTGGATAAAGAGATTTTGCACAGACTATCCATTCAAAGTCATAAGATTTTATCTGCTTTGGAAAATAAAATTTGGAAATTGGCTGGTGAGGAATTTAATATTAATTCTCCAAAGCAGATGGGAGAAATTTTGTTTGTAAAAATGGGGCTGACTGTTAAAAATCAGAAGAAGACGGCAGGGGGCAAAGTTTCTACTAAAGAATCTGAATTGGAAAAAATGCGAGATCTGCATCCGATTATCAGTTTGATTTTGGAATATCGTGAATTACAGAAAATGCTTTCTACTTATATTGATAATATTCCTGGGATGATTGCCGAGGACGGGCGTTTACATGCCAAGTTTTTACAGACCGGAACCACTACGGGCCGAATGTCTTCACAAGATCCGAATTTACAAAATATTCCCAATAAAAGTGAATTAGGCATGGAAGTGCGCAAAGCTTTCAAAGCTGATAAGGGATGTAAATTAGTGGCTTTTGATTATTCGCAAGTGGAATTAAGAATTGCGGCATTTTTGTCTAATGATAAAAAACTTTTGGAAATTTTTAAAAAAGGCGAGGATGTTCATACAGCGGTGGCTTCTGAAGTGTTTGGAGTGTCACCAGAAAAAGTGGATAAGGAGATGCGCCGCCGAGCCAAAGTGATTAATTTTGGCATTATGTATGGTATGGGTGTTTCAGCTCTCAAGCAAAATCTTTCTACTAAAACTGAACAAGTTTCCCGAGCGGAAGCTCAGAAATTTTATGATGATTATTTTGCCAAATTTAATGGTTTGGCCAAGTATTTGGATTCGGTAAAGGCTGACGCTATTCGTACCGGTTATACAGAAACGCTCTTTGGCCGACGTCGATATTTTGATGGTATCAAGTCTAAAATACCATTTATTCGAGCGATGGCGGAGCGGATGGCTATCAATGCGCCTATTCAAGGGACGGAAGCGGATATTATCAAACTAGCTATGATTAAAGTAAATGAGTATTTAACTAAAGAAAATTTATTAGATAAAGTGAGTTTATTACTCCAAGTTCATGATGAACTGGTTTTTGAAGTTGAAGAAAGTTTGATTAAAAAGGTGGCACCAAAAATAAAAGAAATAATGGAAAATGTGGTGAGTTTGGAAAAAACCAAAGGAGTAGTTTGCCAAGTAGATTTTAAAATGGGTAATAATTGGGGAGAAATGGTTAATTTTAAATAAAATGATTTATTTGTTTTATGGTGATGATAAGGTAAAAGCGCGGAATCAAGCCCAGAAAGTGATTGAGGCGGCGAGAAAAAAACATTCAGAGGCGGGGTTTTTTAAGCTAACAGCAGAAAATTTTTCTGAAAACAAATTAGATGAGTTGATTGCTAATCAAGGATTATTTTATTCGGCTAATATTGTTTTAGCGGATAATTTATGTGAGGAAAAAGAAATAGTCGAAATTTTGCTTAAAAAATTAAAAGAAATAAAAGTTTCTCCAAACTTTTTTGTGTTTTTAGAAGGTAAATTAAATAAAAAAGAGTTAGAAAGCTTTAAAAAACAGGCCGAAAAAGTGGAGGAGTTTGTAAAACCCATCAAGTCACTATCTAAAAAGGAGGCACTGGCTTTGAAAGGTGAGAAGATAGACTTTTTTGAATTCACTGATGCTTTTGGTGCAAGGAATAAAAAATTGCTTTGGACTTTATACCAAGATGCTTTGGCCGAAGGAGTTCCTTCCGAAGAAGTTCACGGTATATTATTTTGGCAGTTAAAAGCGATGCTCAGCGCTTTGAAATCGAAAGATGCCGCTGAAGCGGGGCTTAACCCTTTTCCTTATAATAAAGCCAAAGCTTATGCTAGAAATTACCACGCCCATCAGAATGTTCGGGCAGGTGTCCAAACAATGGAAAGTGCGGAGAAAAAATTAAAAGAAATGTCCTCAACCCTTTTTAATATGTATCATCAGGCCCATCGAGGAGAAATCGATTTTGCCGTGGCCTTGGAAAAATTTATTTTGGCATTATAAAAATTTTCAGACTTGACTACTTTGGATTTAGGAGTAGTTTTATAGATAGAAAGTACCCTAAATAATAAGGAGGTGAATATGAGACTCGTGTATCTGACTCGTGGTGAAAAAGGTATTAAGGTTGAGTATAAAAAACCACCAGGGGTGAGGGTTTCCCAAAATCATACTTTATGGTTTCTTCGGGAATTTTCTTATCCGATTGGCGAAAAAGTGCAACAGTTTCATTATAATGATTTGGAGGTGATTGGTGTTTTTGATCTTGATAAACCAAAACATCTTAATCGTATGATGGAAGTGTTTGAAGCCCATTTGAGGCAACACTTTGAAAAAGCCATTTTGGCTACAATAGATATAATTCTTCCTGTTCGGAAGGATAATATGCCTCCACCTACTGGTCCAGGCGGATTTCATTTTACTTCAGTTGGATCAGCCATCGCCAAAGTGTTTCGTCACGGTAATGAACACGGTGATTGGTAAAAAAGGAGGAAATAAAAAGCGCTCTGGTATACATCGGAGCGCTTTTATAATTGGACATTTTGTCTTTATTTTGTTATATTTTTCCCATTCCGCCCATAGCTCAGCTGGTAGAGCAGCTCCCTTTTAAGGAGAAGGTCGTTGGTTCGACTCCAACTGGGCGGACAAATTAATTTATTAATTTGGACGCCCAAGAAGTGCCGGGTGGCACTTCGGGTTGGAGTCGAAGCCTGTTTGAGATTTTTTAAAGTTTCTGAACGTCTAAAAAATCCAAACATGGGTACTGCTCCTGTAAGGTTGAAATTTGGGTAAGGGACCCAAATGAAAAACCTTGAGTATTCTGTACTCAGAAAGCGAAAGGTGTACCGTTCCTGTAAGGAAGGACAAAGGTACCCCTGGTCCAACTGGGCGAACATTAGTTTTAAGAATTGCACTACACATATTTAGGTTGTATAATTTTAGTGACATTAAGAATATCAGTCACATTCCTAATGGTAGTTTATTATTAACATATTTTATTTATGAAAAAAGATATAATTTATATTTTCTCAGTTTTAATTTTATTAGCAGTTGGATTTGTCGGTATTAAAGTTTTTGCACAAACTTCTCTGAACAATGAAACGCGCCCCATGATTATTAATATTAATCCAAGCGGTGAAGCACTTGTAAGAGGTATAATTATTGGGACTTCAACAGCCAATTCAATAATTATTAAAAGTTGGGGAGTGAATTGGACTATCGAAGTTTCAACAACAACAGAATTAATTACCCCGAATAAGAGTATTGCTGACTTGCAAGACGGAGATTTTGTTGGCATCTCCGGAAAAATAAATTCTGCTGGTGGTTTTGAAATAGATGCAAAAGTTATTCGCGAGTGGGCAAAAAAGATTGATCACGACAAAGATGGTATTTCAGATGATCAGGATCAAGATGATGATAATGACGGTATAGATGATGATAAAGATATTAAACCTAAGGATCATGATAATGATAGCATTTCAGATAATTTAGATTCTGACGATGATAATGACGGTATAGAGGATAATAAGGATGCTAAACCCGAAGATCATGATAATGATAGTTCTATTGATTCTCAGGATAATGATGATGATAATGACAATATAGAAGATAATAAAGATATCAAACCCGAGGATCATGATAATGACGGAATAGATGATAACAATGACAGTAAAGATGATAGTGAAGATACTGGAGATAACAACTAAACACTATTATTTAATAAAAAGACTCACTTTATTGTGAGTCTTTTTATTTTATTTTCATTTCCACCCCGAACTAATTAGGCGGACTCTAAATATTATTGTTCAATTATTTTTTTAATAAATCGAATTTTATGTTCCTTAAAAACGGTTTTCCAATCAATTTTAATAAACAAATAAACTAAATAAAAGGTGGTTAGTTGAGTTAATATAAAATATAAACTAAAAAAAGCCCCAGATTTAAGATCGGATACTACTAATTTATGAGATATTTCTGATGCTGTGAGTGACCAAAAAAGATAGCTGCCTAAACGGCCGATGAAGAAGGGAATAACAGCAAACCTTAATTTTAGGTCAGTGAGTCCATATGCTAAAAATAACTGACCAGATGGAAATGGGGAAAAAGCAAAAAAAAGAAAAAAACTAAATAGAAAAATTTTTCTTTTTTCTATATAAATTTTTATTAAATCAATATTCTCTTTTGTTTTGTTATTTAAAAACTTATTTCTAATTATTTTATCTGAAAATAAAGCCAAAATTGCCCTTCCAGAAGTAGCAGCCACAGCAGCAAAAATAGAAAATAAAGCTAAAGCATAATTATTAAAATGAAAGGTAAGACCAACAAAGGAAAGTAATGTCCAGGTTGGCGGCATAAAAGCTGGAACAATATTCAATATAAAAATTAAAAGCAATATACTAATTGAAACAAGAATCATCTCTTTATTTTATAGATTATATTAGATTAAGCAATAAACATTCCCATATTTTTTACAAGAAAAAGAATTGACTTATTTTTTATTAGATATATTGTTAAAAAAGAAGTACATTGAAAATGGAACAGTAACAGCGATGACAAATGGTTCGCCATGTCTTTGCCTGTATCTATAGTGTACTTCTGTTTATGGAGGTGTGTTATGGGTACGCCCAAAAACAACATCAGAAAATCGGTTCAGCTCACGGAAATGACGGTGTCCGAAAAGCTCAAAGCACTAAGTGTTGGTGGAGAAATTAATATGGATTTCACTGCCACAAACTTAACAGTTATCTTTGAGACGGTGGTGAAAATACTTTTGCCTCTAGTTGAATGGCTTGATAAAGAGGTTCATGGTGGGTTTGGTGATCGGAGGGCTATGTCGCTTATAAATAGTCAGATCTTCGGCTTTGCAAGTATAATGTTACAAAGGTCCGGTGACTGGTTGGTGTTTACACCAGATGTGTGTCAATCAATTGGATCCGCTGACTTTGCAAAGCTTGTTGCTATGAAGTCTGATAATCTTTCAACTTTATTCGGTGATAAATGGGATAAAGAAATGATCAAGTTTATGGAGGATAATTCTTTTTTGAAACATATCTGCCAGCGTCATTACTTGGTTTGGCTTTTGTCAGAAATCTTTAACTCTGTTGAAAATCAGATTAAAGAAAGGGAAGCTCGGCTTCAAATCATGAAGCAAAGATTGTCAGTTTTTCATGAGTTTGAAACGACTCTCGATCCATTTACTGCAAAGGAAGAACCGTTGAAATGGAAGGAATATTCCATCTGGGATGGTGGGCATAGAGAAACAGGTGATTATTTGTCCCCATCGGCTCTTAGTGAATTCTGGAAGATTGCTAAAAGCAGAGTTGGAAAGGGATATCGGCAAAACAATCTTGATCTTGATATTTCTTCTTTGGACTTTTTTATATGTCGGTTGAAATATCATATTGGAGATATATCAAGGGCTAAACTTAATAATCAGCAAAATGCACATTCTCTCTGGGGGTATAATTCAGGGAGATTGCCATTTACCAAGGGGGAGATTACTGTTCTTCAAAAATTAGCTCAAGAAATTGAGAAAAAAGAACAGTAGAAGTTTTGTTCTAGTGCAGGCCTCGTAAGTGTGATACGAGGCCTGTTTTTTATTTTATAAAATCGGTACATCCACGGCGTAGAAGCCGGCGCCGGTGAGTAAAAGAGAAATACAAATGGTGGTGAGTAAGAGATAAAAAACAAAATCTCTTTTTAGAATGGATTCTTCTTTATATTCAATTAAAAGTTCGCTTATAGAAACAACCGCTAAAATAAGAGCCGCGAGTTGAGTATAAGCACCAGCAATAAGCATAAGTCCACCAAGAATTTCTATAACCCCAAGAAGACCATTAAAAAATCCCGCCGGTCTCAAACCCAAGATATTTAATGAACTGATCCAACCAGCTTTTTCCTTGCCTAATTTTAATGAACCAAGATTAAGAAAAATAAAACCAGCCACCACTCTTAAAATAAGAGGAGCAATAATGGTAAAAGTAAATAATTCCGGAAAAATATTAAATGTTTGCATGTCAGTATTATAACATGTAGTATAAAATTATGAAAAAAGGACCAGAAGCAATTGTTATTTTGGATAATATTCGTAGTACTTTTAATGTGGGTTCCATTTTTCGAACAGCGGACGCTTTGAATATAAAACAAATTATTTTAGGGGGTACCACCCCAGCCCCGATCGATCGTTTTGGCCGGGAGAGAAAAGATATTGCTAAAGTGTCATTAGGTGCAGAGAAGACTGTGGCCTGGATGTATGAAAGTAATATTTTATCGTTAATTAAGAAACTTAAAAAAGACGGTTATCAAATAATTGCGATTGAACAATCTAAAAAATCAGTGGATTATAAAAAAGTGAAGGTTTTTAAAAAAGTCGCTTTTGTGTTGGGGGCGGAAGTGGAGGGGGTAAATAAGGAAATATTAAAAGTGGCTGATATTATCGCAGAAATTCCTATGCTCGGTAAAAAAGAATCATTAAATGTTTCAGTTTCTTTTGGTGTGGCCTTGTTTAGGATTTTGGAGGTTTAAAAAACTTCACCAAATATAGCTTTTTATTTCTGACACCCTGGGCAGTAGTGAGTGCCACGACCGGCGTGTTTTATTTTTTTAATTTGCGCGCCACATTTTTTACATGTTTCATTATGACGGCCGTAAACCATAAGGTGGGGAACAAAGCCGCCTTTTTCACCGGTACTGCGCAAATAATTTCTGGAGGAAGTACCTTTTTTCTTAATTGATAGTTTTAATACAGCCATAATATTTTTGTGTAAATTTGTCATTTCTTTTTCTTTCAAGGTTTTAACTTTTCGCATCGGTAAAATATGGCTTAAGTAAGCGCTTTCATCGGCATAAATATTACCAATACCGGCAATCAGACTTTGATCTAAAAGAATTTGTTTAACAGTTCGATTCGGATATTTTTCTAAAATTTTTTTGAAAGTTGATAAAGTAAAATTTGAAGATAGCGGTTCGATACCGATTTCCGTTTTAAGATGGTTTTTTAATTTTTCATCCAGTATTTTTACCCAACCAAATTTTCGCATATCATTAAAATAAAGAGTTTCACCATCCCTAAAATTAAAAATTAAGCGGGTATGCCGGCCGGGAGTTTGGACATCCATAGTTGGATGCCCGCCAGAAACAATTTTTCCAGTTTTTGGTACAAAAATTAGTTGGCCGGTCATTTTTAAATGAATCAGGAGACTAATTTTATCACTCAGATTAATAATAAGCATTTTAGCTCGGCGCTCCAAGTTTAAAATTTTCTTATCGGTGATAATTTTTTTGAAATCAAATGGTTTGGCGGGAGAGACAGTTTTTGCCCATAATATTTCTACCCCAGAGATTATTTTTCCAGGCAGTTTTTCCTTCAACTCTTTTTTAATCGTTTCAACTTCTGGTAGTTCCGGCATATTTTTTAATTTCTTCTTCGGTCACTAACGCATCACTCCAAGGTTCCTTTTTCCCATTTTTACGCATGATATAAGGGTCAGTGCCTTTCCCGGTGATCAAAATGGTTGCTTTGACATTTTGATCATCCTGAGCGAGCTTGGCCAGTCGAATGGATTCAGCAATCGCTTCTCGACGATCAATAATTATTTTTGGTTTCTTATTTTTTATTTCTTTAGCCATGCTTTGCACAATCTCCATGGGGTCATCATCATAGGGATCTTCATCAGTCAAAATTATTTGATCACAATATTTATCAGCCATCTCAGCCATCTCTTTTCTCTTCCATTTGTCTCTGCCTCCACCACAGTTTCCTAAAACACAAATTTTCTTTTTATTTGGAAAGGCAGTGTAAAGAGCTTTTAATGAGTCTGGGGTATGAGCATAGTCCACTAATATTTCAATTCCCAGTTTATTTGGAATTTTTTGAGCACGGCCTTTTATTTCGGTTACTTTTTCCAGACCGGCTTTTACACTGTCCATACTGATGCCCAAGGCCCGAGCATAAGCAACGGCACTGAGCATATTATAAACATTGAATTGGCCAATTAATTTTGAATATATTTTTACATTTTCACAAGTAAAATCTATTCCTTCATTGTGACAGACCATTGGCTCACCATCTTTAAGAGAGTAAGGAGCTTTTTTTTCTACTTTGATAGATAAAAATTTGTGTCCTTCTTTATCATCAATATTGGCAACGATTATTTTATTTTTCTTTGGAGATTTTTCTAAGGCCTCGGCAATTTTTAATTTGGCTTCCAGATATTTATCATAAGAACCATGTGACTCTATATGTTCGGGCGCCAGGTTAGTAAAAATCAAAGCATCAAGGTCAATAAATTTGTGGCGGTACTGTTTGGCTGCTTCGGAAGATATTTCCAGTATCACATAATCACATTTAGCATTTACCGCTTGGCGTAAAAATTTTTGGATGAAAAAGCGTCCCGGCATGGTCATCTTGTACATGTTTGGTTTGGAATCATCTCGAATTTTAAAACGTAAGGTGCCAGCGAGAGCGGTGATGAAACCCGCTTCTTCCAAAATGGCATTTACAAATTCTACCGTAGAGGTTTTTCCTTTGGTGCCGGTGACCGCGACTACTTTTATTTTTTTAGAAGGAAAACGGTAAATCAGAGCGCCTAATAGAGACAGAGTATAATGATAAACCGGCTGGCAAAACTGGAAGAATTTTGTTGGTATGAGTTTTTTTATTTTTCTTAATACATTGTCCACATATTGACTTTAGCAAAAAAAAGCGTAATTTGGAAGTAGAGAAAAAGTACAAAACAAATTAGGAAAGGAATCTCTGTATGAGTAGGAAAGAGAGATGGTCAAGAAAAACGAAAATCAGAACAGAGGATGATCGTTTTGATATGGCAGAGGCATTATTTGGGCACGGTTCTTTCTATATTAGGTTTAAGAAACGTAGTGAGGAAATTGTTTTTACCGTGGTTAAACATCTATCAGCACATAGTGAGGATTGTAGCGTTCGATGCTTTCGGTTTGAAGGCCACGCTCGGACATACGGTAAATTTATTTTTCGGGGGCAGTATGATTTCATCCGAAAGGACGGATGGATTCAAGAGAAGATGATAGAATAAAATTATCATTTTATAAACTGAGCACATACCAAGTGCTCAGTTTTTTATTGACTTTAATTTCTAAAAGGAGTAATTTGGAAGTAGAGAAAAAGTACAAAACAAAGAGGAAAAAGGGGGTGCTAATGTCTAAAACAAAAGCAGTAGATCAGAGGGAGATAAGGATAAAAGGGGAATTGCCGATAATTTTGATGGTAAAGGAGATCATCAACAGATCGGTGGCGGTGGGAGCGAATTCAATTTGCTTTCTACCGGAAAAAAACTGTTTTTCAATCTTTTGTTCAAATGGGAAGAAAGTTATTCCCATCAAGGTGCTGGTTTTAGAAAAGCGTGGGGGGTCAATGTTCTTTGCGATGGTAAGCCGGCTCAAGGTAATGTTGGGAATGAGAATTTCCGACAGAAAGAACTCTCAAATTGGTTCTTTTAAACAAACCTTTAATCTACCGGCTTTTAACGCGATCACCACTCCTACAGAGTTTGGTGAATCAATACTCATAAACTTCTCATAATAAAGGAGAAAAATAAAACCGCTTTGATGTATATCAGAGCGGTTTTTTACTTACCTAAATGTTTTAGGGCGGCTTTGACGCGGGCACTGGTGGTGGTCAGACTTTTATCAATCTCTTGTAAAGCTTCACGAGATTCTTTATGACTGTAGCCGAGGGATTTGAGAGCTTCCAGAGCATCAATCTCTTCTTTAAGTCCCAGAGCCACTTCTTCATAAGTGCCCAGTTTGCCTTTTAATTCCAAGACAATTTTATCAGCCATCTTTTTACCCAAGCCGGAAACTTTGGTCAGATGAGCGGTCTCACCGGAAGAAATGGCTTTGCGGAGGGAATCCACCGTGGCCACATTTAAAATATTTAAAGCTGTTTTTGGCCCCACGCCGGAAATAGTAATCAGTAATTCAAAAAAATCCAATTCTTTTTTACTGGAAAAACCGTAAAGATCCAAAGCATTTTCTCGCACGGCTAAATAGGTCCAAACTTTATGATTTTCTTCCAATTTGGTTTGGCTAAGTAATTCGGTAGTGGCAAAGATTTTATAACCAATATTATTGGCCTCCACTATGATAAATTTCTCCGTCTTCAGTATTATTTTTCCGGTAATTTGTGAGATCATAAGTATAATTATACATAATTTTTAGCTAAAAGCTCTAGGGATTGCATTTTTCTCAAGCGTGTGATAGTTTATACAAGCAATACTTAATTAAATCAATAAATACATGCCGATAACCTCATCAGCCAAAAAAGCTCTCCGAGCTTCAAAACACAAAGCCGCCTTCAATATGAAAAGACGAGATGCTTTTTCTGATGCCGTAAAGAAAGTTAAAAAGTTGATTATCGCTAAAAAAATCAAAGAAGCCGAGGCCTTGATGCCCACCGCTTTTCAAGCCATTGATAAAGCTTGCAAAACAAATTTGATTCATAAAAATACCGCTTCCCGCAAGAAATCCAGATTAGCCAAGATGCTGGCTAAAGCTAAGACCATTAAATAAATTCAAAACAAAAAATACTCTGATAAATATCAGAGTATTTTTAAAATGTCCCCCCACCAGGAATCGAACCTGGATTTCTTCCTTCGCAGGGAAGTGTCCTATCCATTGAACGATGAGAGGAAAAGAAGTGGCCAAACTTTAACACAAGAGATTTAAAATCCCAAGTACTCCATGATTTTGTGAGCAGCTGGTTCGGTGAGCTCTTTTTCTTCCAAAAATTCACGAAGCACTGCGGAAACATCATCTGCACTTTCTTCATGGACAGGAATTACAATAAAAGGCATCACCGTCTTTTTTGATTTTATAATTATTTTTGGTTCACCAAATCTGGTTTCAAGCCAGAAAGATTCAATGGTGAGATAAGGGTGTAAATTTTCTCCAATTAAAATTCCCCGGTTATTTATTTCATATTGTACTTCTTGCGGTTCACGGAGGACATAAAAAATAAGGACACCGGCCGAAAGTAAAATCAATATTCCAAACAAGCCATTGTTATAAAAGAAAGCCAGGATGGCAATAGAGATGGTGATAATCCCCACCGCCCAAAACCAATCCGGACTTCTTTTATAATGATGATATTCTGGCGCACTCCATTTGAGAGACAGATTATTCATGTATTTATTATACCATAAAATATTTCAGGACTATAACATGCTTAAAAATTTAGATAGTGGTTGAAACATTATCTTAAACGATGTTATAATTACCATATGATTTTTATATTTTTAGGAAAACCTCTGGTGTTCTGGTTAGGCTTAATTACTCTTTGTAGTTTTATATTTCAAATTTATTTAGGTTATAAATTAACTCATGGGCGAGCTGATTTATTTAGATACCACCGGATAAATGCTTTTATTCTTTGTATTTTGGTTTTGATACACTTAACTTTGGGTTTTTTATTATATTATTAATTTTATTTTAAGAATATTATGAATAAAAAAAATATAACTATAATTTTAATTATAGTTATTATGGTAATTGGATTTGGTTTAATTTATTTTTTTGAAACACAAAAAACTAATTTATCTAATTCAATAAATAGTGTTCAAAATTTACCTTTAAATAACTTGTCTACCACTACGCCTATTGTTTCAGAAATAACAACAAAAACCTCATCCATTTCTATAGTTAATTTTTCTTTTAAACCTAGTGTTTTAAATATAAATAAAGGTGATACGGTGATTTGGACCAATAATGATTCGGCCCCTCACCAGATTCTGGGTGATAATTTAAATGGCCAAATTATAAATAAGGGACAAACCTTTACTCAGATATTTACAGAAACAGGGACAGTTAATTATTACTGTGCTATTCATCCGTCTATGAAGGGAATAATTGTCGTCAAATAACTTATGTTAAATGAAGATCATGAGATTTGGCAGGAAGGCGTGGAGCGTACCAGCTATCCGCGAAATTTTTTACCCGGAGAAACAGAAGTCCTAATAATTGGTGGCGGAGTGACCGGAATTGTCAGTGCCTATTTACTGGCTAAAGAAAAAAAGCGGGTAGTGCTACTGGAAAAAAATATAATTGGCAGTGGCCAAACAGAATGTACCACCGGTTTTTTGACGGGGGTGATAGATACGGATCCGATCAAGTTAATTAAAGTTTTTGGTGTAGAACAAGCCAGACTTATTTTGGACTCTCATTTTCAAGCTATCAATGAAGTGGAAAAGATTATTAATTCGGAGAATATTAAATGTGAATTTGAACGTTGTGCAAATTATATTTACGCCAATAATCACCGGGAAGAGAAGGAATTACCTGCATTGGCTAGGGCTTATAATAAACTGGGGGTAAAAGCGGAATATAAAAAAGAAAATAAATTAAAATTTAATGAATTTGGTTATATTGAAATGCCTAATCATGCCAAATTTCAGGTGATGAAATATATTTCGGCTTTAGCTAAACTAGCGGTGAAATACGGAGCCATAATTGCGGAAAATACCGAGGTTTTAAAATTGGAAGACAATGGTGATTTTGTAAACGTTCAAATAAAAGATATGGGTCTTATAAAAGCCAAAAAAGTAATTTCGGCCACATATACTCCTTTTCAAGGGTCTAAAAAAATCTCTCGTTTGTGTAATATGTATCGTGAATATGTTTTAGAATATAAATTACCAATTGGTCAGCTGACACTGGGTACTTATGAAGATATGCGTACTCCTTACAATTATTTTCGTCTTGACCAACGAGCGGGTTTTGATCGTTTGATAATTGGTGGGGCAGACCATTTGGATATTATAAAAATGGATCCGGAAATTAGTTTTCAGGTAATGAAAAATTATGTCAGTAAACTTTTTAGTGGGTATAAATTAGAGGAAGTACGACACTGGTCCGGACTTATGCTAGAAACCAATGATGGCTTGGCCTATATCGGCGAGGCGGAAAGTAAAAACATATTTTATATTTTTGGATTTTCGGGAAATGGGATGACTTATAGTTATGTTGCCGGGAAGATTTTATTGGATCACATTTTTTTACGAAAAAATCCTTATTCAGAAATTTATCGAATTGATAGGAAAATTTCCTGGTGGAAAAAACTATATTTAAAATAAATTTTAGGGCTTGAAAAACCTCAATTTTTGTGTAATTATGCTCTGATAACGGAGGAGTGCCTGACCACCGCTTTCAGAAAGCGGGGCCCCGCCAAAGGCGGTGGGTGGTTTAAAGAAAATGTATTTTGTTTATATAATTCAGAGTGAAAAGAATGGAAGATATTATGTAGGTTATACTTCTTGTTTTGAAAATAGACTTTTAAAACATAATTCTGGTGGAAATATATCGACAAAAGCAAACAGGCCTTGGAAGTTAGTATATAAGGAAGAATATGATAATAAAAAAGATGCTTGGTTAAGGGAAAGACAAATAAAATCATATAAAGGTGGCGTTGCTTTTCAAAAGATAGTAGAATCAGTGAGGTAAATATTGGAGGAGTGCCTGAGTGGTTTAAAGGAACGGTCTTGAAAACCGTCACGCTGGAAACGGCGTCGTGAGTTCGAATCTCACCTCCTCCGCAAAGTAGCCTGCATTAGCAGGCTTTTACTTTGTGTGAGGAGAGGAAAGTATTTGAATACTTTCCGTGTGAGATTCGAAGCCCTTCTCCCATATTTTTAAGCTTTTCCTAAAGCGAAAAAATGGGAAAGGGGTACTGCTCCTGTAAGGAGAGAAATTCTCACCTCTGCCCCAATAAAATTATGATATACTTTAATGATGGAAGAAAAGTTTAAGGAAAGAGAGTCTTTTTCGATTATAAAGCGGGCAAAGAGTTTTACGCATGCTGGGCGGGGATTGTATATTTTTTTAAGGACGACCCACAATGCCTGGATTCATGTAGTTATTTTTGTTTTGGCTGTTATTTTAGGTTTTTATTTTAAAATTACTAATGCTGAGTGGCTGGCCGTGCTTTTGGTTGGGGGGTTAGTGTTGGTTTCGGAGGTATTTAATACTGCGATAGAAATAGATATTGATCTGACTTCTCCTGAGTATCATCCTTATGCTAGAGATACAAAAGATGTTGCCGCTGGTGCAGTTCTTTTATCTGCAATTATTGCTGTCCTTGTTGGCATTTTAGTTTTTGGGCATTATCTTCTTTAAACTCATTTGAGTATCGTCCCATATCCTCCGCATTTGTGTTACTTGCTTTTTTTGTAGAGAAGAGTAATTTAAGAGGCAGAAAGAACCAAACAAAGGAGGTAATAATGAAAAGAAAACAGGTGTTGGCTGGTCCGCCCTTGGCTCCAGTATCCGAAAAAGGTTGGAGAGTGTGGCGTACATTTATTGGAAGTAAGGCCCCTAAAAAGATTCCGCCAAAGCATATGTGGTCATATCTTATGACCCATTCAGATGGTAGACCATTTGGGTGGCACACACTGGCTCTTATGTTTTCGGCAAAAATTGCCAAACGTCACAATCCAAATACATGGTACGTAATCTATTGTACAAATAGCTATCGTGCTGATCGGGAGTCATTATTGGACGAAAAGAAAAAAGGAAAAAAGTTCATTGAAGAAAATTCTCGTTGCTGGTAGTAGATCATACAGATCTTATTATTAACCCCGCGTGTTGATCAGAAAGGCCTCGAGCTTAACTGGTCAACGCTCGGGGTCTTTCTTATTCCAATATTTTTATATCCTCAACTAAGATAAATAGATTAATTTTGTCCTTCCACCAGCTTTTTATCCATAAAATAGTTATAAGCTAAATAAATAATTTCCAAAATTCCAAAAGTATTTATAATCATTATGGCGATAAACCAAATTTTTTCTTCTCGTCTGGCTGCTTGCCAGAGAGCGAGGGCTTTCCAAACAATTATCCAGATGATCAATAAATAAATCCAAGGATTAGTTTCGAGAAAGGCCTTAGTTGCTAAATTTAAATCAGTGGTATTCATCCGCTAATAATACCACTTTTTTAAAAATAGTGTAAGATATGGTGATGCAATATATAGGTATTGATTTTGGAGGAAAAAGGGTGGGAGTGGCAGTTTCTGATATTGACGGCAAGTTGGCTTTTCCGACTGCTGTTTTGGCCAATGATGATAATTTATTGAAAAATATTGTAGATTTATGTATGAAAAGGTCAGCGGAAGTGGTGGTGATGGGCGAATCCAGAAATTATAAAGGGCAGATTAATGATATTATGTGGGAAATCCAGGGTTTTCGCAGTAAATTAGAGCAGATAGGTTTTAAAGTGGTATATGAACCGGAATTTATGACTTCGGTTCAAGCCAGCTTGATTACTGGAGAAAATAAAATGCTGGATGCTTCGGCCGCGGCCCTGATTTTACAAAGTTATTTAGATAAAATTAATAATAAAATAAAAAATGGATGAAATAAATAATAATCAAATAGTACCGGTGGAAATCAAGAAAGAAGAAATCCCTAAGATCAAATATGAGGATTGGAAAAAGGTAGAAATAAAGATTGGTAAGATTTTAACTGCCGAAAAAATCGAGAAGTCGGAGAAATTATTAAAACTTTCTGTGGATTTTGCGGAAGTGACTGGACCAAGGCAAATAATTTCTGGTATAGCCAAGTATTTTCCCAAGGTTGAAGATTTAATAAATAAAAAATGTGCTTTTGTGACAAATTTGGAACCTAAACCATTAATGGGTTTGGACAGTAACGGTATGATACTTGCGGTCGGTGGGGGTGAAGAACCTTTCTCCCTTTTTGAGGTCAGAGAAGAAGTTTTAATCGGTACAAAAGCAAAATAAAATATGGCTCATTTTTTTGATATAACATATTTGATTCAAACGGTGGGACTCTTTGGTATTTTTGCCATAATTTTTACGGAGTCCGGTTTATTTTTTGGTTTCTTTTTACCGGGAGATTCTCTTTTGTTTTCAGCCGGTTTTATTGCTTCTCAGGGATTATTATCTTTTCCTTTTCTTTTAATTGGCTGTATCGTGTGTGCCATCCTAGCCGGTTATGCCGGTTATTGGTTTGGTCGGACAGCGGGGCATAAATTGTTTGAAAAAGCGGATTCCTTATTTTTTCATAAAAGACATTTGGAAGATACCAGAAGATTTTTTGAAAAATATGGAAATAAAACGGTCGTCTTATCCAGATTTGTGCCGATTATTAGAACTTTTGCGCCTATTTTTGCTGGAATCGGGGAGATGGAGTTTCATCGCTTTTCATTTTGGAATATTATTGGCGGTATTTTATGGCCAGGGATTATTATTTCAGCCGGTTATTATTTAGGCCGGTTAATCCCCGGTGCCGAAAGATATTTTTTACCGATAGTCCTTCTTATTATTATCGTTTCAATTTTGCCGGGAATTTTTGAATGGATAAAAGCAAAAAAGAAAGATAAAAATAATTAACTTAAACTGGTTGACCCAGCGTTTTAAAGTTGGTATATTCTTTCTATCTATCAAATTTGCCCTTGTAGTTCAATGGATAGAACAGAGCTCTTCTAAGGCTTTGATGTAGGTTCGATTCCTACCAAGGGCACAATGAAAAAACACTCCCGAAGAGTGTTTTTTCATTGTGCCCTTGAGCAAGCAAATAATTTTGCTTGCGTGAAGGAATCGAAAACCTTACTTACACTTCTTTGCTATTTTTGGTTTTTTATGTAATATTTTGGGTGTTGCGCTCTTAGCTCAGTTGGTAGAGCAGGTCATTTACACTGACAAGGTCGGGGGTTCGAGTCCCTCAGGGCGCACCGTAAATGTGAATTTTCACACAGGTAATGTAGGTGTTCAAAAATAAGGATATTTTGGCACCGCTCAGAGGGATGAGCGGTGTTTTTTTGTTCGTGAAAAATGATTTCTACAAAATGGCTTCATTGAGCCATATTATAAGTTCGAGTATAGCACGGTCAAAATAAGGAGGAATGAGAGACCTAAGACGATTCAAAGAATCGTCTTAGGTCTTTGCTGTCCGAGTAGTCTCGTACCTCTTGCTGATAACCGACTTGATTAGATCCATAGGTACATCTTCTACAATTTCGGTTTTACCGAAACTTGTAGCAAAAATCAGCCTATTTTTTCCATTGATAAATTTCTTATCCCGCCAGAAGTAATCAAGAATGTCATTCATCTTGCATTTCTTTATTGTGACAGGCAGTCCTATCCTGGTAAGCAAATTTTCAATACGGACCGCGACATTCTTGTCAAGCTTACCCATAGCAACAGCAATATCGTTGGCGCAAACCATACCTATTGAAATGGCTTCTCCATGTCTGTAAGCATATTTCGAGGCCGCCTCAATCGCATGTCCTATGGTATGACCATAGTTGAGCGTTGCGCGGATACCCTTGGTATCAAATTCGTCCTTGGCGACAATATCTGCCTTAATGCCGTAACTGTCAGTCGCAATTTTCTCTATGATTTTTTCATTAAGAGACAAGACCTCATCCAAATGGTTTTCGATTAACTCAAAAAGTTCCGGCTTGCTGATAATCCCATACTTAACGACCTCAGCCAGACCTGACTTCATTTCTCTTTGGCTCAGCGTCTTAAGAAGATTCAAATCGGCATATACCAATTTTGGTTGATGAAAGGAGCCAATTATATTTTTGGTCCCGTTTAAATTGATTCCAACTTTTCCACCAATTCCACAATCAACAAATGCCAATAGGGTGGTAGGCACCTGAATATAATCGACGCCACGTCTGAAGGTGGCAGCAACATATCCACCCAAATCGCCAACCACGCCACCCCCAAGATTCAATACGAATATTTTCTTGTTATCATCTTTGTTGAAATCGACAATTGCCGACACTAGCTTCCTGTAAGAATTGAAATCCTTATGCTTTTCTCCGTCCGGTACTTTATTGACCAGAATATCCTTGTACCCAGCTCCTTTAAGACTCTTAAGTATGGGTGCCAGGTAATGACCACCGATTCTAGGGCTAGTAATTAAAAATATACTGTTCCCCACATTCAGTTTTTTTATTTCCTGACCAATATTCTTTAGAGTGTCGTGGCCAATGAGTATGTCATAGGCTCTTCCGCCCTGAACGTTTACCGTGATTTTCTTCAAATCAATTCCCCTCATCATGATTGGAGTGTAACATATGTTATAAGGTAATGCAAATAGATATACCTATGGCAATAGGCCCCTAACTTTCTTATACCTATTGGAGAACCCTACGCGCCCTTCAAAGTGATTGCAACATTAAATTTAATGAATTAAACCGATGTTTCAGCCCCCAAAAACTACCATAAAAATGACAAATTTGAACATAAATAGTGATGGTGATGTGTTTCTCAAATGTTTTGATTACCAGGAGGCGTTTGAGAAGTCGGGTCCGGGAACAGCAGTTGCTTCTCAATGGCCTGCCATGTCTGTGGAAAAAGATCCTGTGGACTTACTTTGTAAATAATTGCTAGACGAAACAAGTTGACGACACTTGGACCAGCCACGCCGGTCTCCCAACGAGAAATGCGGTCCTTGCAGTCCAGTCTTAATAACTTGGCCACCTTGGCCTGACTTAATTTGGTTTGTAAACGATACATACGAAGATTGTTTGGATGCGTTGATATTTGATTATTCATGGTGATTAGATTAACGCGATGATTAAAAAGGAAAAGGGGTGCAAACTTGGCGAAAAACACAAGTTTGTCATTTCTCATGCCGCTCTCGGTAGGTGAGCCCTGCCTGGAGTTTCTTCTTTTGCCATGCTAATATCAGGTAACGAATCGGGAGAATTCTTTTTCAGTTGAGTTTGCAGATTCTTAATTATCAGATCCCACATTCGAGGTATGTCCTGATGCGGGGCACAGAAAAAACAAAGGCATTTGTTTTTAGGACGAGAAAGCCGGAATGATGCCGAGCTAGTAAGCGAGGCCATGAGGTGGGGTCGAAAGTTTTTGTGAGTGACGACGAACAAAAAACTTGTGGCCGAGTCCCTCAGGGCGCACAAAATAAATATATGGAAATTCCTATTCTTTATGAAGATAAAAATTTATTAGCGGTCAATAAACCATCCGGATTGGTGGTACACACTGATGGTCGGACAAAAGAGGCCACTTTGACTGATTGGTTACAAGAAAAATATCCGGCTTTAAAAGAAATTGGTGAGGCATTAAAGATTAGTACTGGGGAAGCAGTAAAAAGATGGGGTATTGTGCACCGTATTGACCGGGAGACTTCCGGGGTAGTGCTGATTGCTAAAAATCAAAAAACTTATGATTTTTTAAAAAAACAATTTTTGGAAAGAGAAATTGAAAAAGCTTATCATGCAGTGGTATATGGTGATGTTCGATATGATGAAGGAATAATTAATTTGCCAATGGGACGAAATAAAAGTGATTTTCGTAAACGAGCTACCGGCAAAGCCGTGCGAGGAGAAGCCAGAGAAGCAGTTACTCATTACAAAACTTTAGCGAGAAAGCAAAAAATTTCTTTAGTGGAAGCAAATCCGCGGACTGGACGCACGCATCAGCTTCGAGTGCATTTTGCGGATTTGGGACACCCAATAATTGGAGACAGACTTTATTCTATGCCAAAAAAATCTCCGTTAAATATTAAACGTTTAGCTCTCCACGCTTATTCAATAGAATTTACTTTACCTGCTTCTTTGCCAAGCGGGCCGGAAGGAAAATGGTTAAAAATAATTGCGCCTTATCCCGCTGATTTTCAGGAAGCCGTAGATTTTTTTAAGTAAATAAAATCATATATAAAATTTGCGAAAAAAGTCTAATCGTGTTAGATTAGCCAAATGAAAATTTCACCAGTAAACATTGAAGAAAGAAAGAAACTTGATCTCAAATCAGGGGATACTGTGCGTGTTCACCAAAAAATTACTGAGGGGGACAAGAGCCGAATTCAAATTTTCGAAGGTTTAATTATTGCCAGAAAACATGGTAATGAAGCAGGTGGTACTATGACTGTGCGAAAAGTGATTGATGGGGTGGGGGTAGAGAGGATTTTCCCAGTTTTTTCACCAAATATTGATAAGATAGAGCCCGTCAGAAAGTCTAAAACTCGAAGATCAAAACTTTATAATGTACGGGACAAAGCGGCCAAGGAAATTCGTCGAAAGATGAAAAATATTATAAATTCTCAGGAACCAGTAGAAACCGTAACTGAAACTCCAGCAGAAGCTAAATAATAAATTAATTAGTGTCAAAGACTGTCAGAAGGTTCTCGTAGTGATTAGTCCGCGTTAAACGGAGAGAACCTTGTGACGGTCTTTGTTCAATATTTAAAACTGGTGGAAAATTCTCTACACTTAACGAAGACTAATCGTTCCGAGAAATTTCCACCAGTTTTTAATTGAATCTTTATAAATTCTGAGCTATATTTAATATTCAAATGCACGGGTGGCGAAACTGGTAGACGCACTACCTTGAGGTGGTAGCGCCCGCAAGGGCTTGGAAGTTCAAATCTTCTCCCGTGCACATTATGTTATACACATGTAAAGGTGATAAAGGTAAAACAGAAATATTTGGCCTGCTTCGACATAAGGCGAGCTGTGATCAGAAGTTATCAAAAAGTTCCGCTGTGGCCGAAGCTTTAGGTGTGCTTGATGAAGCAAATTCTTTTTTAGGTATTGTTAAAAACAAAGCTAAAAATAAAAAAATTATTCAACAGATTCAAGAAAATCTTTTTATTATTCAAGCGGAGGTAGCTGGGGCTGATAAAAAAATAGCTAAAGATAAAATTCTAGAAATAGAAAAAATTATTGATCAGATTGAAAAAGAATTATCACCAATTAAAATCTTTCTTATTTCTGGCACTACCGAATTATCAGCACAACTTGATTTTTCAAGAACTTTGATTCGCCGGGCAGAAAGAAGGGTGGTGGAAGTAGAGGAAGAAGGATTAATAAAAATTTCTGCTGATACTTTAGTTTATCTGAATCGTTTATCTAGTTTGTTATATGCCTTAGCTAGACAGTTGGCCCGTAAAAGTGGTATAAAAGAGTCTGCTCCTAATTATAAATAGGAGAGAAATGGTGGCTATGGTGTAGCGGTAGCACAAGAGCTTGTGGAGCTTTTAGTCCGGGTTCAACTCCCGGTAGCCACCCCAAATTTAACCGGCTTTAGGCCGGTTTTAATTTGGGTGGCTAAGTGAATAATTTGAATTATTCACGTCTGGGAGTTGAACGGCGGAGCGATGTTTTGTCAGCAGACAAAACCGTGAGCCGGTGCCCAGACAAAACTTTTTGACGAAAAAGTTTTAGTCGAGGGAAACTGCCCGGTAGCCACCCCTGAAAAAACCCACAAAATATAGCTTCCTTTGTTTATCCACAAAGATTCGATAAAAAGTTGTATTCAAGATATACGTATACTATAATGAAGGTTATATATAATATTTTATTAACTAAAATAAATAAATAAATAAACATAATCTCATTTATTAGTATCTTTTATTAATTCTTTATTTTTAAAATTATGAAATCACCAAGAAGTATAACGTTGTTTGTTACTTTTTGTTTATCCCTTGTTGTATTATTAACGCAAGTTTTTAATACTCCTATTTTTAAAAATTTCTTGGCTGCGGTGGGAGATCCATATTTTCTTCCTAATACTGTAGGTTATTGGCCTTTTGATTATGATGCTAATGATGCCTATGGTGGACATAATGGAATGATAGTAGGTACCCCTACTTTAAGTCCTGGAAAAATTGGACAATCATATTATTTTGATGGAACGGAGCAGAGGAATGATGATGTGATTAATATAGAGAATTCGGTATTTCCCAATGGTGAGACTTTAGGTACTAATGATAATTTCTCTCTCTCCCTTTGGATTAATAGTGATGCAGATGATTCTCTAGGGATGCCTATTCATGTTTCTCCTTTGTATGATGGTGGATCCCCAACTCCTCCCAGTCAGTTTATGTCTGGTTTTTATAATCATTTTTATCCTGAGCAGTGCAATGGTGTTGTTGGAGGAATTGGTTTGGTTCTCATGACTACCGATGGTTGTTCGGACTATATTTGTACAAATGGGCCTGTAAGTGATAATGAATGGCACCACCTAGTAGAGACTCATGAGGGTACCACTTTTAGTTTTTATTTAGATGGAGTTCTTCAGGGTAGTAAAGCTACTAGTTGTTTTTCTCCAAATCCGGCTTACGGCGGAATTTCCATAGGAGCGCAAACTGCCAGGGGTTGGGATTCTCTATGGGGTCCAGTAAACTTTTTCCACGGATATATAGATGATGTAGCTATTACTGGTGACATTTTTACTGCGGCAGAAGTAGAAAGTATATACAATGGTGGATTACAGGGTGCTGGATATTCAGGGGTGACATATGTTCCACCTGTTTGTGGAGATAGTCTTGTTGATTTTGGTGAGCAGTGTGATGACGGTAACACTGCAAGTGGAGATGGGTGTTCAATTACCTGTCAGACTGAAGTTTGTGTGCCAACAGATGGAGGTTTAGTATGTGGTGGTGATGATATGGACGGAGATAGTTACGCTGTTACTGATGGAGACTGCGATGATAATAATGTAAATGTAAATCCTGGCGCATTAGAAGTTTGTGATGGAATAGATAATAATTGTGACGGAAATGTTGATGAAGGACTGTCTTGCGGGGGTACTTCTGGCGGAGATTTAGGAGCCATTGGAGATACTTGCGCTTCTGGCGCTGACTGCGCATCTGGATATTGCGATCCCAATACTGCTTATGGTGCTATTTGTTCAAATGGAGCATTAAGTGATGGCTGTGATTCTGGAGATGATTGTGCATCTGGACATTGTAATACTTATAATGGTGTTTGTTCAAATGGAATAACCGGAGTAGATGAGTGCGGTTCTAATTCTGATTGTGTATCTGGATCTTGCGATTCAAGCACTTCTATTTGTGCTGCTGTGCAGGCATTCGGTATCTTTGAGTGTGGTGAAATCACTTCTCCAGGAACTTATACGATTCAGAATGATTTAACGACAACTAGTGGTTGTATTGTTATCTCTGCTGATGATGTTGTTCTTGAGGGAGCAGGTCATTCTATTGCTGGAGACGATGGATCAACGTGGCAGGAGACTGGAGTTTTTTTTCAAGGAAGAAATAATATAGTCATTAAAAATCTAGTTTTATCTGATTTTAGTAGCGGAATAACTGATAACGGAAGTTCTAACCATATTACTTTATCAGATATAACTATATCCTCTTGTACTGGTACCGGATTACTTTTATACCAAACTACCAATAGTGTCTTCTTTGATCTAAATATCCATGATAATGGTGGGGACGTATATTTAATGGATGGCTATGATAATTCATTCAATGGGGACATAGGCTCTTTTGTTGGTGATGGAGCTGGTGCGAACATCAATAATGGTCTTACTTTTGAAAGTCAAACCGGTGCTGATTCTTGGATATATTATATTGATGGGCTGGGAATTATTGGTGCTCCTTGCAGTGCTGATTCTGATTGTCAATCCGAATATTGTAATCCAAGCACTTCTACCTGTGCCCTTACTCCTACATGTTCAGACTTAGACGGAGATGGCTATACAAATTGTGCTGGTGACTGTAATGATAATGATGTTTTTATTGGTCCGGGAACAAGCGAAGTCTGTAATGGAGTAGATGATAATTGCGATGGAAATATTGACGAGGGTGTAGATGTTGATATGGATGGTTACTCTGGTTGCGGTGGAGATGATTGTAATGATGATGATTCAAATATAAATCCCGGAATAACAGAAGTTTGTGATGACGGAGTAGATAATAATTGTGACGGAAATGTTGATAGCATTGATCCTATTTGTGCTCCTACATGTTCAGACTTAGACGGAGATGGCTATATGGATGCTTCTTGTGGTGGAGATGATTGTGACGATAATAATCCGAGCGCATATCCCGGAGCTGAAGAAATTTGTGATGGAATAGATAATAATTGCGATGGAAATGTTGATGAAGGACTGTTCTGCGGGGATGCTGACGGAGATGGTTACATTGACATTAACTTTGGTGGAGATGATTGCGATGATACTAATTGGGAGGTAAGTCCTGGAGCAACAGAACTCTGCGATGATGGATTAGATAATAACTGTGATGGACAAGAAAATGAGGGTTGTGAAGGAGTTTGCGATACTGACGGCGATGGATATTTGGATCAAAATAATTTCTTTTGCGGTATCTTTGGTTCTACAGATGACTGTGACGATAATAATATGGATGTAAATCCTGCAGCAACAGAAATCTGCGGAGATGGAGTAGATAATAACTGTGATGGAAATGTTGATGAAGGATGCCTGAGAGGTTATGGCGAGTCTTGCAGTGTGAATGACGATTGTCTTTCAGGTCTATGTAATACTTATAATGCTACTTGCACAAATGGCGACATTGGAGATTATTGTGGTGACGGTACTCAATGTAATTCAGGATATTGCGATAGTAATAGTGCTACTTGTTCGAACGGGGCATTTGGTGACAGTTGCGGAATTGATTCTGATTGTGCATCTGCATTATGTGATTGGAATACTTTTACTTGTATCACTGCATGTTCAGACGTAGACGGAGATGGCTATATGGATGCTTCTTGCGGCGGAGATGATTGCGATGATAATAATATGGATGTAAACCCTGGTGCATCAGAAGTTTGTGATGGAATAGATAATGATTGTGTTCCAGAAAATATGGATGGTTCAGCAGAATTATGGTATTTAAGCTCAACTGATTGCGGATATGATTTATGTGCTAACACAGGTCAGTGGATTTGCGAGAGTGGTCAGCAAATAGACACTTGTACTCCTGCCCCTACTGTTCATGTTTATCACGACGTTGATGGTGATGGATTTGGTGATTTCACAAATTCACAAGACGTTTGTGTTCTATCTGCAGGGGATACCTTAATTGCCGGTGATTGTACTGATAATGATGCTTCAATAAATCCAGATGCTACTGATATCTGCAGTATCAATAAAACTGTTGTAAATAAAGATTGTAATCCATTTAATGATGATGAGTTAAATTGTGAAGAGTATTGTGGAGATATTGACGCAGATAATTATGTTACACCTGAAAGATGGGGAGAATGGAATGGAATTATACCTAGTTTAGTCTGCCCTTGGGTTGTGGACAATGGAGATTGTAATGATAATGAGTCCTCAGTATCACCAATTAGCCTAGAAATCTGCGACGGTAAGGATAATAACTGTAATGGAATTATTGATGACAATATTTTAGATAGTGATGGCGATGGTGTATCTGACTGTCAAGATAAATGTTCAGGAACACTAGCTGATGTTATGAACTTAGGCCCTAATAATTACGGAGATATAGATGGCGATGGTATATTTGAATGGAATTCTGGAAGTGCAAAAACCCCTAAAATTGTTGATAGTAGCGTAACATTAGAAGATACTTATGGATGTAGCTGTAGTCAAATAATAGCTCTTAAGCCTGGAAAAGATAGTGGAGAAATGAAATTTGGCTGTACTGGTGGATCAAATGGTTTAGGATTGCAAGGTACTATGAAATTGTGGATTTCTAAACAAGGATGGGGGGCTATTAAATAATCACTAAGAATAATGGATAATTGGATAAAACAATTTAAAGCAATAATCTCTAGTCAGTAAGTCATCTTTTATTAGCTACCAAAAAATAGAAAGGTTTTAAACCTTTCTATTTTTTTATGATATAATAATTTTATGAAACCATTTATAAAAAATATTGAGAAGGAAACTTTAGAAAATAATAATTTTAGAAAAGTCCTTTATACCAGTACTTATGGTCAGGTGGTGGCGATGTCACTTTTACCAAATGAGGAGATCGGTATGGAAGTTCATAAAAATACTGATCAATTTTTCCGAGTGGAAAAAGGAGATGGCCAGGTAATTATTAATGGCGAGACATCAGTTATTTCTGATGGTTCAGCTATCGTGGTACCAGCGGGCGCCCAGCATAATGTGATAAATACTTCTAATAAGGAATCTTTAAAACTTTATACTATTTATATGCCCCCACATCATAAAGATGGGGTGGTCCATAAAACCAAGGCTATAGCCGAAGCAGATACCGAGGATCATTTGTAAAATTTTCTATTTGTGAGTCCAGAAAAAATAAAAATTTTAAAGGCAGGCGGGGTTGGAATAATACCCACGGATATTGTAGTTAAAGTTTCAATTTAGAGCTCTTTCTGCTATATTTAGTTTATGTTAAAAATACTTACCACTAAGCCAAGTAAGGGCTATGAATTGATTGATTCTGGCGAAGGAGAAAAGCTGGAACGTTTTGGCGCTTATGTTTTGCGTCGTCCAGATCCCCAAGCTCTCTGGCAGAAAAATTTGGATGAAAAAGAATGGAAAAAAGCCAATGCCTCATTCATTCGTGAAGGTGATAATGCCAAATGGCGAATGAAAGACGGTATTCCACATGAGTGGCTGATCGAAATGCTTGATTTAAAGTTTTTAATCAAACCAACTGCCTTTAAGCATACGGGACTTTTCCCTGAACAAGAACCAAATTGGCTTTGGATAAAAGAAAAGATTCAAAAGGCCGGACGGCCAATCAAATTACTTAATCTTTTTGGTTATACCGGGGGAGCCACTTTAGCCGGATTAGCGGCTGGAGCAGAAGTGGTGCAGGTGGATGGTTCAAAAAGTGCTATCACTTGGGCCAAGCAAAATGCCGAAGCTTCAAATCTTCAAGACAAAAAAATTCGTTGGATAGAGGATGATGCCAGAAAATTTGTCCAAAGAGAAATAAAAAGAGGGAATAAATATGATGCCATTATTATGGATCCGCCAGCTTTTGGTCATGGAGCAAATAAGGAGTTATGGAAAATTGAGGAAGACTTTTTGAAATTATTAGATATGTGTGCTGAAATTTTGTCTGATCAGCCACTTTTTGTTTTGGTAAACGGTTATTCTTCCGGTTATTCTGCTATTGCTTATGAAAATAGTCTTCAATCTTTATTAAAAAAATATGGTGGCCAGTTAGAAAGCGGAGAATTAACAATCGAGGAGTCAAAATCAGGCCGATTATTGCCAGCCGGTATCTTTTCCCGTTGGTTTAAATAGATTAAATTATTATGTTATAATATCTGATATGAGGAACATATCCAGATCTTTTTTTAGTTTTATAAAAAATAATAAAATCTGGTCATTAATTATCGGTTTAACGATTATTGGTGTGGTTTGGTATGGTTTTTTCAATGAGGAAAATAATCTTACCCCTACTTTTATTAAAGTAGAAAAAGGGACAGTTAAAGAGGAAGTGAGTGTCACCGGTAATGTTAAACCTTTTTCGGATGTGGATTTAGCTTTTGAACGAGGGGGAAGAGTGGCAAATATAAATGTGGTTGTTGGCGACAAGGTCTATGAAGGACAGGCATTGGCCTCGCTTGCTAACGCTGATTTAATAGCTAATCTTGATCAAGCTAAGGCAAATTTAAAAATTGCTGAAGTCCAATTAGGAAATATTCAGGTGGATGAGCAGACAAAAATATCTACAGTGCAAAATTCTACCGTGGATAAGGCCGTTTTAGATTTAGCCCAGATAAAAACTACCTTAATAAATACTATAAAGGATTCTTACACCAAAGCAGATGACGCTGTCAGGAATAAAATATATTCATTGTTTTTAAATCCTGTAAGGTATCGAGCCAATTTGAATTTTACTACCGATACTCTTCTTGAAGAACAGATTGAAGGGGGGAAGGATATTTTAAATAGTAATCTTGATTTTTGGTATCTAAGTCTTAATAGTCTTAATAATCTTTCAAATTTGGAGGATTATTATAATACAGCCAAAACAAACTTAATTTCAATAAAAACACTACTTGATAAATGTGCCATTGCAGTAAATAGTTTGAGTCCGGACTCTTCGGATTCTACCCAGGACGAAATTGATGTTTGGAAAACAAATATTTCAACAGCCAGAACAAATATTGATACAGCTATATATAGTTTGATTGAGATTTGGGATGAATATCAGGCAAAAATTTTGGCCTTACGAACAGCGCAAAGTGATTTTACCGTTTTAGGGGTGAGTGTGGATCAGGCCATGGCTGGTGTGGCAAGTGCCGAAGCCGAGCTGGCTAAATCAATGATTAAATCTCCGATTAATGGAATAATTACTAATATTGATACTAAGTTAGGTGAGATTGTATCAGCAAATAAAAATATTATCTCAATAATTTCTTATGGTGATTATGAGGTGGAGGCCTTTATACCTGAGGCCGATATTGCCAAAATAAAAATTGGTAATTTTGCTAGCACTACCCTTGATGCTTATGGTAGTGATATTAATTTTGATACAAAAGTAATTAAAATTGATCCTGCCGCCACGGTGATAGAGGGGGTGCCAACTTATAAGGTCACTTTAAATTTTATTAATAAGGACGAAAGGGTGAAAGCGGGGATGACCGCTAATCTGGATATTCTAACCATGCAAAAAGATGACGTTCTTAGTTTACCGGCTCGGGTTATATATTCTAGAAATGGTGGCCGGTATGTAAAAATTCTAGATTTAAAAAATCAAGTTCAAGAGGTAGAGGTGAGTGTGGGACTCCGAGGTTTTGATGGGTTGGTAGAAATTATTTCTGGTTTAAAAGTAGGAGATAGGGTTGTTACTTCTTTGTAATCAGGGAGATTTTAAAACTTTATGAATATAATTGAGGTAAAAAATCTAACCAAGGTTTATGATAATGATGGTGTTAAAACCATGGCTCTAAAAAGTGTAGATTTTAATGTGAGAAAAGGTGAATTTGTGGCTATTATGGGCCCCTCTGGTTCTGGTAAATCTACCTTACTTCAAATTTTAGGATTACTTGATAGTTATACTCACGGGGAATATCGATTTTTGGATAAAAATATTAAAAATTATAATCAGGCAGAAATAGCTAAAATACGAAATGAGGATATGGGTTTTGTTTTTCAGGCTTTTAATCTTTTACCTCGATCAACAGTTTTAGAAAATGTTAAATTGCCATTACTTTATTCTGATCATCCAGAAAGTGAGTGGGATGAGATGGCCACTAAAGCGGTGGAGGCGGTAGGACTTTCACATCGAATTAATTTTGAGACAAATCTGCTTTCCGGTGGGGAAAAACAGCGGGTAGCTATCGCTCGAGCATTGGTACATTCGCCAGAAGTGATTTTTGCAGATGAGCCCACCGGAAATTTGGATTCAAAGTCAGGTCAGGCGATAATTGAAATTATTCAAAAATTAAATAAAGAGATGGGGCATACCATTATTTTAATTACTCATGAAACTTATACGGCTGAATATGCGGAGAGAATCATTCGTTTGCTTGATGGTCAGATTGAGAGTGATACTCAAGTTATAAATAGGAAATTAGATGGTAAAAGTTTTAAAAAATAAAATATGCGATTAATTTATAGTATAAAAACTGCCACGAGTGGACTTCGAACACATAAATCACGTTCGGCTTTGACGATTTTGGGAATTGTCATTGGTATTACTTCTATCATGGTGGTGATGTCACTTGGAGAGGGAGCACAAAATCTAATCATTGATCAGATTCAAGGACAAATGGGATCCAAGGTTATAGAAATCAGACCGGGCCGTGATCCAAAAGGCCCAACAGATTTCTTATCTATTTTGTTTTCAGACTCTTTAAAACAAAAAGATGTTGACGCTCTTAATAAGAAAATTAATTTGCCAAATGCAGTAGGAGTCATGCCTATGGTTTTTAGTAGTGAAAGCGCTGTCTATGGTAGTGAGACTTATCAGACCACGTTTTATGGTATGACTGAATTGGCTTCTCATATGTATAATATTGTTCCAGGTGAGGGGAGATTTTTGAGCGAGGAGGATGTTAAAAGTTATGCAGATGTGGTGGTGATTGGCAATAAAGTTAAGCAAGAACTTTTTGTTAATAATGAGGTGGCTCTCGGACAAAAAATAAAAATCAAAGGTAGAAATTTTAAAATTATTGGTATTTTACCGGAAAAAGGTCAGGGTTTGGTGATTTTTGATGAGACTATTATTGTTCCTTATACCACTGCCCAACGGTATGTTTTAGGTAAGAAATATTTTCAGCATATAATTGTGGAAGCGGATACAGAGGCCAATGTAAATAAAACAGCGGAGGATATAAAAATTACTCTGAGGAATTTACACAATATTACTGATCCAGAAAAAGATGATTTTAGTGTTGGTAGCCAAGCTGATGCTTTAAAAACAATTAGTTCGGTAATGAATGCTCTGACTATTTTCTTGGCTGCGGTAGCCGCCATATCTCTAATAGTGGGCGGAGTGGGTATTATGAATATTATGCTGGTGTCTGTAACAGAAAGAACCAAAGAAATTGGTTTACGTAAGGCCCTTGGTGCCACGGATAAAGAAATATTAATTCAATTTTTATTAGAGGCGGTTATTCTCACAGCGATTGGTGGTTTGATAGGAATTATTTTAGGTTCGGGTTTGGCCATTTTGGCTTCTAGTTTAATTACAAAATTTGGTGGCCTTGATTGGCAGTACACTTTTCCCATTGATGCGGCTATCCTTGGTTTGGTAGTTTCCAGTCTTGTGGGTCTGGCTTTTGGTATTTATCCAGCTCGTCAGGCTGCTAAAAAATCTCCAATGGAAGCTTTGCGTTATGAATAGAGATAAGACCGAATTCTTAAAAAGAAAAATATGGTATAATGTCATCTGTTGATTTATTAGTCATTAATAATTAATTTTTCAATTAATAAAAATATGGAAAATCAAAATATGGATCAGGCTTGCGATTGTAAAATGTGCCAGAAATTAGGTTGGTGTCCGATGAGAGGAGGACACAAGATGGTAAAAATAATTTTACTTATAATCGTTTTACTTTTTATTGGTAAAATGTTTTTAAGTGATCATGACTGGAGAAAAGGAAATGAAATTGTAAACACTATTACCGTCGCTGGCATAGGGGAAGTAGTGATCAAGCCAGATATTGCCACGGTCTCTTTTGGTGTTTTAGCTGAAAATCTGGATGTGGCTAAAGCCCAGACAGAATCAGCCACAAAAATTAATAATATTATTAATTTTTTAAAGGGGAAAGGAGTGGAGGAAAAGGATATTAAAACCACTGATTATAATATTTATCCAAGATATGATTATACTCAGACATCAGAATTTTATCCCTATAATGGTAAACAAATTTTAGCCGCATATGTTGTGTCACAGACTGTCGAAATAAAGATCCGAAAGATTGCTGATGCTGGGGCCATTCTTTCTGGCGTGGGAGAATTTGGAGCTACTGATATCAGTGGTTTGAATTTTACAATAGATGATGAAGATACAGTAAAAGATCAGGCCAGAGACTTGGCTATCCAAGATGCTAAAGCTCAAGCCAAAGTCCTCGCTAAAGGATTAGGGGTCAAACTTGTAAAAATTACTAGTTTCTCTGAAGGTGAAAATTATCCAATATATTATGGTATCTCAAAATCAATGATGGCCGAGGGAATAGGTGGTGGGGATGCTATTGCTCCACAAATACCAGTTGGAGAAAATAAAGTTACTTCTAACGTCACTATTACTTACGAGATAAGGTAGCGTCTTTCTCGACAAAATGATTTTAAGGTGCGCATAAATTTCTGCTGAAATTTTGCTCTCTCTCGGCTACCCGCCTGCGAAGCCCTTAAAATCACATTATCGAGATGCTCCTAAATAAACCCTTGCTATTTATTTTAAAATATAGTAGTATTAAATTACCTCGGAGACGGGGTTTTTTAATAAAATAATAAAAAAATTATGAGCAAAATCGGAGAATATTTAAATGAAACTAAGGGAGAATTAAAACACGTTACTTGGCCATCAAAAAATCAAGCTATTTTGTTTACGGTAATAGTGGTGGTCTTTTCCATTGTTGTTGCCTTTTTCCTCGGAGCTTTTGATTATCTTTTCGCTATGTTATTAAAGATATTTATTTAATTTTTTAAATTAATCACATGGCTAAACAAAATATACAAGAAGGTAGAAACTGGTACGCAATCCACACTTACGCGGGTTATGAAAACGCTGTGGCTAGAAATTTAAAACAAAGAATTGAATCTTTAAACATGAAAGATAAGATTTTTGATGTGATTGTACCGATTGAGAAAAAAATAAAAATAAAGGGTGGTAAAAGAGTGGAGGAAGAAGAAAAGATATATCCTGGTTATGTTTTGGTGGATATGGCGGTTACTGATGATTCTTGGTATGTAGTTCGCAATACTCCACGAGTAACTGGTTTCGTTGGTTCTGGTGTTTACCCTGTGCCCCTAGAAAAGAAAGAAATTGATAATATTTTCAGCCGAATGAATGCTGGCACCGTTAAACACAATACTGGTTTGGAAGTGGATGACGCTGTGATTATTACCGATGGCCCATTCAAGGATTTGGAAGGTAAAGTCAGTGAAATTGATAATGATAGAGGTAAAGTAAAAGTACTAGTGTTGATGTTTGGTCGTGAGACTTCGGTGGAGCTGGATATGTTGCAAATCAGAAGAATTTAAGGTAGTTTATTAATTCAGGTAGGATATTCATAATTACAATAATATGGCAAAAAAAATAACAAAGAAATTAAAATTACAGATTCCAGCAGGGAAGGCAAATCCAGCTCCACCTGTTGGCCCAGCTTTAGGTCAAGCCGGTATTAATATTGGAGATTTTGTACAGAAATTTAATGCCGCTACCGCTAAAATGATGGGTGATATTGTGCCAGTGGAAATTACTGTTTATGAAGACCGATCTTATGATTTTAGATTAAAAACTCCACCAGCTACCGGTTTGATTTTGAAGGCGGCGGGTATTGAAGGTGGTTCTGGTAAACAACTTATTAAAAAAGCGGGGACTATCACTCGAGCCCAAGTCAAAGCCATTGCTGAGAAGAAAATGGCAGATTTGAATGCCAATGATATCAATGCGGCCATGAAAATTATCGAGGGCTCTTGCCGATCTATGGGGGTAGAAGTGAAGGGTTAATTAACTATTATTAAATATTTTCTTTCTCACCACATCCTTTTCCGGGTACGAATTTTTTGAAGCTTAAAAAATTCTCCGTTTTCGGCTCAGTCAGCCTCAAAAGCCCCTCCAAAGGAAGATGGTTCGACAAAAATATTAATTGCGTTTTGTCTAAATAAGTATTAAACTTTCTTGAAATGGATGAAAAATTAGTAAATCAAATAATGAAGGAAAAAACTTTTATTATTATAAAACCGGATGGTGTTCAGCGGACGCTTATTGGTGAAATTGTTCAAAGAATTGAACGGTCCGGCTTAAAACTTATTGCTCTTAAATTTATCATTCCCACTATGAATTTGATAGAGAAGCATTACACTATTGATACTGAATGGATTAAAAAAGTTGGTCAGAAAAGCATTGATGGTTATATTGCTAAAAAAATAAAACCACCGTCAACTGATCCGGTGGATTTGGGTAAAAAAGTTTTAAGACGAATGACCGAATATATGACTAGTGGTCCGGTGATTGTGATGGTTTGGCAAGGGGCTCACGCCGTAGGTATTGTCCGTAAAATTGTTGGCAGTACCGAACCACTTATTTCGGATGTGGGAACCATCCGAGGGGATTTTGTTTTGGACTCATACCAAGCGGCGGAGATTGATGATCGAGCTGTGCGAAACCTCATTCACGCCTCTGGTTCTATTGATGAGGCCAGTAAAGAAATAAATCTTTGGTTTGAACCAAAAGAAATTTTAAATTATCATGGAATTCATGAAAAGATTTTATATGATGTAAATTTGGATGGAATTTTAGAGTAGAAAGAGTATAATTGTATTTATGGAAAAAGAAAGTAAAACCCCTCGTCCATCATGGGATCAATATTTCATAGATATTATGCATGTGGTAGGTGAGCGTGGTACTTGTGATCGTGGTAAATCCGGCAGTGTGATTGTAAAAGACAAAAGAATAATTTCTACCGGTTATGTAGGAGCCCCAGCTGGCTGCCGGCATTGTGATGAAGCTGGCCATGAGATGCACACAGTAGTTCAAGAAGATGGAACCCAATCAAAGCATTGTATTAGGACTACTCACGCTGAGCAGAACGCCATTATTCAAGCAGCTCGGTTTGGTATTTCTACTGAAGGGGCTACTTTATATTGTAAAATGACCCCTTGTTATACTTGTGCCAAAATGATCATTAGCGCTGGTATTAAAAGAGTGGTAGCGGAAAATTATTATCATGGCGGGGCTAGGGCGGCGGATGTTTTTAAAGAAGCGGGGGTAAAATATGAATTACTAAATGAAGCAGTGGTGACTTATTCTAATATGAAGTAATAAGAAAATAATGGCTAAAATAATATTTGGTTTGGTTGGGACATTAGGTAGTGGAAAAGGCGCAGTAAAAAATAGATTAGTGGAAAATTATAAGGCACAAGATTGCCGATTTTCTACTATTTTAAGAGATGTGCTAGACCGCCTTGATGTTCCAGTAAAAAGAGAAAATTTGCAAGATCTTTCAACGGTTTTGCGCAAATTATTTGGCGAAGATTTATTAGCCAAAGTCATTGCGCGAGACGCCTCACATTTGAATTCAGATATAGTGGTGATAGACGGTATTAGAAGAGTTTCTGATATTGGTCATTTAATTCCATTAGAAAATTTTGTTTTGATTAGTATTGATGCTAATCCCAAAATTCGTTATAAAAGATTAGTAGAGAGAAATGAAAATGTTGGTGATGATAAAAAAACTTTTGAACAATTTTTGAAAGATCAGGAAACAGAAGCCGACAAACATATTCCTGAAGTAATGAAACTGGCCAAAGAAAAAATAGATAATAGTGGGTCCTGGGAGAAACTTTGTGAGCAAATAGATCATATTGTAGGTAAATATTTAAAAGATAAATGAAAAAAGGATTGTTTATTGTGGTGGATAGTGGAGAGGGGTCTGGTAAAACTTTGCAATTAAATAAAGCTAAGGAATTTTTTGGTAAAGATTTGGTTTTGACCAGGGAGCCAGGTGGCTCGCCTTATGCCGAGGAGATTCGAAATTTAATTTTAAAATCTGCCAATGCTCATCAGGCAGATGCTAAAACTATGTTTGGTTTATTTTGGGCGGCTCGCGCTGACCATTTAAAAAACACCATTGTCCCTGCTCTAAAGGCGGGTAAGGTGGTAATTTCTGATCGTTTTGATTCCTCGACCTTTGCCTATCAAATTGTGGCTCAGGGGGCGAGAGAACTGGAAACTTTTTTTTGGCAAATGCGTGATTTTTATTTAAAAGATCTCAAACCTGATTTGTATATTTATTTTGATATTGATCCTGTTATCGGTTTGGCCCGTAAGAATAATCAAGGAGGTGGGGAACTTAATCATTTTGAAGCTAGACAGATTGATTTTCATAATCAGTTACGTGAAGGTTATAAAGAGTTTATGGCACATGTACCTCACGAGGTGATTGATGCCAGTCAGCCGATCGAGAAAGTTTGGGGGGATTTTAAAAAAGTTTTAGAAAAATCCTTATCTAAAAAATAAAATAAAAAATAGCCCCGTTCGCTTTTGCGAACGGGGCTTTTTTCTAATGTTTAAGCGTCGTAGACAATATCATCAAACACAACAGGAACCAACTGTTTGAATACCTGAAGCAGGGGAATGGTAATCTCCCTCATTTGCGGATGGGCCGCTTTGGCACACCGCAGTTTGAAGAAGTGGCGCCATTCACGCAGATCATAAGTGACCGCAATCTCCGTCTTCAGAGAATTTGGCAGGACACTTCTGGCTTCTTGTGGTTTTGCGCCCAGCTCAAGTAGTTGATGATAGGCTTTTTCACAGGCCAGCATTGCCTTTTTCCATTGGGCAAATTTCTTTTTGTTGTCAGAAAAGAAAAAAGGTCGAATGAACTTGATGACCGTCCGATAGCTGCAGTAGCGGGTTGATTCTTGAGAATAGGCACCAATCCGATGGCGAACTATTTCGTGGGTTACCCCGCGATCGCAGACAATAAAGACCGTAATCTTTTCATGCTCCAGAACGGACTCATGGCCATTCTTAATTATCGCTTTGATAAAATTACGAGCAGAGTCACTGGTTATATGTGACTCGCTTTTGTAACATACTCGTCCGCATCTTTCAACCAGACGGATCATTTTTTCGCCGTCAATTTCCTCAATTTCAAAACTGGGCTTTATTAGCTTCATTTTCTCTCTCCTTATTGTTTGTTTATGTTTAGGAACTTTCTGTGTTTAAAATTACTCCAAATATATTAAATAAGCAAGTATTATTAATAGTTAGTAAATTTGGCCAGTATTTGAGTGAAAGTCCAGTTTGAATAAAAGACCGTATAAAAGTATAATTTAAGGGTTATCAGAAATATAAAATTATGATTATAAAAATTAAAAAACTTCATCAGGAGGCAGTGATGCCAAAGTATGCACATTTTGATGATGCCGGTTTTGATTTATTTGCCATTGAAGATACCTTAGTAAAAGTAAAGGAAAGAATTCCAGTGAAAACGGGTATTGCGATGGAAATTCCCACTGGCTATGTGGGTTTGATTTGGGATAAGAGTGGTCTGTCAGTAAAGGAAGGAATTAAAACTATTGCTGGTGTGATTGATTCCACTTACCGAGGAGAAATTCTCGTGGCCGTTACAAATTTGAGTGATAAGGATTATAAATTTGAAAAAGGTCATAAAGTGGCGCAGATGATTATTCAAAAGAAAGAAACAGTGGAATTTGAGGAAGTAACAGAATTGGCAGAAACAAAAAGAGGACATGGGAGATTAGGTAGCACGGGAAAATAATTTGTGCTAGTCTTTTCCTATGGTTAAAAAGAAAGCTAAAATTACGGTAAAGGGGCCTAAGATTAAAGCTAAAGTAACTTCTAAAAAGTTGGTTTCTAATTATGACGTCTGTATTATTGGTGGTGGACCGGCTGGGCTCATGGCCGCCTGTGCGGCCGCCGAAAACAAAGCTAAAGTTTTAGTTTTGGAGAAAAATGATGAGCTTGGCAAGAAACTTTTAATTTCTGGTGGTGGCCGGTGTAATCTGACCAATGCTAATCCAAATTCGCGAGAATTTGTTTCAAAATTTGGTAAGAAAGGGAATTTTTTATTTAGTCCACTTTCTATTTTTGGAGTACAGGAAACTATTAAATTTTTTAATGATTTGGGTTTAAAGACCAAGACCGAGGCCGGGTTTCGAGTGTTTCCTGAAAGTGATAACTCCGTGGATGTTTTGAATACATTAGTAAATCAAGCAAAAAAACTGGGTGTGGAATTTAAACTCTCCACAGTAGTAGAAAAATTTAATGTAAAAGGCGGGCGGATTATTTCTGTGATTATAAAATCAGGTGATGGTTTGGCAAAGTTCACCACCAGCCAGATAGAAGCCAAATCTTTTATTTTAGCTACTGGCGGTATGTCTCATCCAGAAACCGGTTCTACTGGGGATGGTTTCAAATGGCTCAAAGACATCGGTCATAAAGTTATCAAACCAAACCCTTCTTTGGTGCCGATTAAAATTTCTAATCCTTGGGTCAGTGAATTAGCCGGACTGACTCTCGATAATGTGGGCATATCCGTTTGGTCAGCTCAAAGCGGTAGTTATAAAAAAATGCTAAATAAAAAAGGCCGAGTCCTTTTTACCCATGTGGGGCTGTCTGGGCCGACCATTTTAAATATGAGCAAGGAAATTGGAGATTTACTGGAATATGGCGAGGTTTTGCTTTCCCTTGATTTCTTTTCTGGCGTGGGGCTGGATCAAATGCATGATATGATGAAAAAAACTTTTGAAGCAAATTTAAATAAAAAAATAAAGAATTTAACCTTCAAGGAAATACCAACTAAAATATTTGAATTGATTCTCAAACAATTGGAAATTGATCCGGATTGGGAGATAAATGAAATCAGGCGGGAAGAGCGTTTGGCTTTGGTAGAAAAATTTAAAAAATTTGAAATGACAGTTTCGGGCCTCCTGGGTTTTGATCAAGCTATTGTTTCTAGTGGTGGGCTTGACCTCAATGAAGTGAATTTTAAAACTATGGCTTCCAAACTTTATCCAAATTTATTTTTTGCCGGAGATATCCTAGACTTTGACAGACCCTCTGGCGGTTTCTCTCTCCAGCTTTGCTGGACTACCGGTTACCTCGCAGGTAAGTCTGTAATGAAATAAATTATGCTTACCCCGTAGTGAATCGAGTCTTCGAGATTCTACTACTGGGGTTGGACTACCGGTTATTTGGCCGGCAAAAGTGCTATCGAATAAAATAGTTTTTGTGTTACTATATATAAATGATAAAGGAGCAGATTGTGGATTTAATAAATAAAGTTTTAGCCGAGCTTAGTTTGGTATCTGGTGATTTATCAGCTTTCACTTTAGAGCATCCGGATGAGATGAGCCACGGGGATTATGCCTGCAATGTGGCCTTGGTTTTGGCAAAAAATTTGAAGAAAAATCCATTAGAGGTAGCCAAACAAATAGTGGAAAAATTAGAAGTCCTTCGACAAACTCAGGACGATGTAAATATTCAGAAAATCTCCATTGCTGGGCCGGGATTTATTAATTTTTATTTGTCACCAAAATATTTTGTGGAGGAAGTGAAAGAAGTTCTAAATAAAGGTGAGAAATACGGTCAAAATAATATTTTGCGGGGGCAGAGAACTATCATTGATTATACGGATCCAAATCCTTTCAAAGATTTTCACATTGGGCATTTGATGACCAATGTTCTTGGCGAATCATTATGCCGAATTATGGAGGCCAATGGCGCCAAGGTAGCACGGGCCAATTATCAAGGCGATGTGGGTATTCACGTGGCCAAGGCCATCTGGGGCGCTTTCAAGATGCTTAATGATAAACCGGAAACCAAGCAGGATTTTTTTGGTTCGTGGTTTGGTTTAGGTAAGAATCCCAAAATTTGGGGCCAAGCTTATGCCGAGGGAGCAAAAGCTTTTGAAGATAATGAATTAGCAAAGAAAGAAATAACTGATTTAAATAAAAAGATTTATGATCGAACGGATAAGAAAGTAAATAAACTTTATGATATCGGACGTCAGGTTTCGCTTAAAGAATTTGAAAAAATATATAAAATTTTAGGTACCAAATTTGATTTTTATTTCTTTGAAAGCGAAGTGGATGATATCGGTAAAGAAATTGTACTTAAAGGTTTGGCTGATGGTTACTTTGAAAAAAGTGACGGCGCCATTATTTTCCGAGGGGAAAAGTATAATCCTCTTTTGCATACCCGGGTTTTTATCAATTCTCAGGGTCTGCCCACTTATGAGGCCAAGGAACTTGGTTTAACCAAGGAAAAGTATCATCGTTTTCCTTATGATCGGGCGGTGGCCATTACCGGGAATGAAATAAATGATTATTATAAAGTTATTTTGCAGGCGGCCAGTTTGGTCATGCCGGATTTAGCTAAAAAAATGATTCATATTGGTCATGGGATGCTCCGTCTGCCCTCCGGCAAAATGTCTTCGCGCACCGGGCAAGTGATTACCGGAGAATTTTTATTGGCCGAAATTCAAAAAAATGTTTTGGAAAAAATGAAGGACCGTCAGATGTCGGAAAAAGAAAAATCGCAAGTGGCAGAAATTATTTCTATCGGGGCTTTGAAATATTCTATTTTAAAACAAATGTCCGGCAAGGATATTGTTTTTGATTTTGATAAATCACTTTCTTTTGAAGGGGATTCTGGACCATATTTGCAATATTCTTATGTGCGAGCAAAATCGATTTTGGAGAAAGCCAGAAAAGAGGGAATCAAACCAGAGATAAATTCTTCTAGTCAAAATTTAGTGGGAGAATTACCCAAATTATTAATCAGATTTGGTGAAGTGGTGGCGCGAGCTGGCCAGGAATATTCACCACATTATTTGGCCATTTATTTAATTGAACTGGCCGGATCATTTAGTACTTTTTATGCCACCGAAACCGTGGTGGATAAATCTGATGTAAATTCTCCATATAAAATTGCTTTAACCAAAGCTTTTTCTATTGTCATGCAAAATGGCTTAAATCTTTTGGGTATCAAAGTACCAGATAGAATGTAATTAGTGTTTCTACTATCTATTTTTTTGCTTGACTTATATATTTAACTGTTGTATCCTCTTTTGAGGTCTTGTTGCCAATTATAGGTAATAAGAGTATCGGTACATTGTAATAAACATTAGTCATAGGAGCTAAGATGATAGTAAAGCCTCATAGTGGTGTGCGTCGAGTCGCGTTTGTTCGTAAACCGGTAAAAACAGACAGCGGCGAAATCGAAATCGTACTCACATCAAGTCAGCGGGCTTCGCGTCGTTTACACCGACGTTTTAAGCATATTTCGAAGGCCATGGAATGTGGGCGGGAAACCGGCTATGTAGATGACCTTCAGCTCGTGCACCGTCTTGATCGTCGTCATATGGCTGCGGAGTTAAAGGAACTTGTTCAGTCTGGCGGACATCAAGAAGATATTGTTAAGACTGGAAAATTGGTGCCTTTCCAGATTGGTAAATCCAAAGGGAGGTCGCGAGCAGTCTTGGTTGATGCAAAAGGGCAGTTTAGTTTTGTGTACTGAGTGATAGCTGGGAAAAGGAGTTCTTTATATATGGATAATCATGATAGTAAAAAAACGGGAAAAAAGCGTTCCCGAAAACTGTCACCAAAACCATCAAAAACTAATCAGACTTTAGTTTTTATGGTGGTGAGAGGAAGTTCTTCCGTTGAAAAGAGAATCGTGCGTGAGTCTCTTTCTTCAACTCTGCAAATCAGCAAATATGCTGGTTCGTTTGGAGGTCAGACGTTGATTAGCGGAAGCTTGATTAACATGATTAAATCTTAGTGGAGGGAAATAGGGCGGGGAAAATTTTGTTTACAAAAATTTCCCCGCCCTAAAATTTTGCTCATTTTTCCTTAAACTGCTACAATAAATGCATATAATACTTTAAATATATGGAGAGTGAAGGTAAAAACCCCCGGGTAAAAAAAGAAGAGGAAATTTTAGCTTTTTGGCAAAAGCAAGAAATCTTTAAGAAATCTTTGGAAAAAGATTCACCAAAAGGTGAATACGTTTTTTATGATGGCCCACCTTTTGCCACCGGCACTCCACACTTTGGACATATTTTGGCGGGGACTATCAAGGATTTTATTGGACGTTATCAGACCATGCAGGGTAAACACGTGCCTCGGCGCTGGGGTTGGGATTGCCATGGCTTACCAGTGGAAAATATTGTGGAAAAAGAACTTAATCTTAAAACCAAAAAAGAGATTGAAGAGTATGGGGTAGAAAAATTTAATGAAAAAGCCAGAGGGAGTGTTCTCACTTATGTAAATGATTGGAAAAAAATTATACCGAGACTCGGTCGTTTTGTGGATATGGAACATGATTACAAAACTATGGATTCTTCTTTCACAGAAAGTGTGTGGTGGATTTTTAGTAAATTAAATGACAAAGGTTTTGTATATGAGGGCTTTAAATCTTTACATCTTTGTCCACGCTGTGAGACCACCTTGTCAAACTTTGAGGTAAATCAGGGGTATAAAGATATTACGGATATTTCTGTTACGGTAAAATTTGCCGTTATAGGTGAAGCGAATACTTTTTTCTTGGCCTGGACTACCACCCCTTGGACTTTACCGGGAAATGTGGCTTTGGCTGTTGGCCCGGAAATTGATTATGTAAAAATAAAAGTTATGTCTTCTGGCGAAAATTATATTTTAGCCAAAACTAGATTAGCGGTGATTAAGGATAATTATGCTGTCGTTGAGGAATTTAAAGGAGAAAAATTGATAGGTAAATCATATAAACCTGTTTTTGATTATTATAACAATAAAGAAACAAAAAATATTGAAAATGGCTTTAAAGTTTATAGGGCCTCTTTTGTTACGACGGAGGACGGAACTGGTATCGTGCATATTGCTCCCGCTTTTGGTGAGGATGATATGCTTTTGGGCAAAGAAAAAAATCTGCCATTTATTCAGCATGTCACCACTACCGGAAAATTCAAAGATGAAGTAAAAGATTTTAAGGGTATAGCCGTTAAACCAAAAGATGATCATCAATCAGCGGATATTTTAATCATTAAATATTTAGCCGGTAAAGGCACTTTATTTGCCAAGGAAAAATTAATTCACTCATATCCACACTGTTGGCGTTGTGAAACCCCGCTTTTAAATTATGCTTCCTCATCTTGGTTTGTGGCGGTCAGTAGTTTTCGAGATAAGCTGGTGCAAGCTAATAAGAAAATTAATTGGGTACCAGCGGATATAAAAGAGGGTAGATTTGGCAAATGGTTGGAGGGTGCTCGGGATTGGGCTATTTCTCGTTCTCGTTATTGGGGAGCGCCGATACCGGTGTGGCGTTGTGATAAATGTAAAGGCAAAGAATTTATTAGTTCGGTTGAGAATCTCAAAAAGAAAACTAGCAATCAGAATAAATTTTTTGTGGTTCGTCACGGTGAAGCAGAAAATAATGTTTTGGGGGTGATTAGCTCTAATCCAAAAGTACCACATCATTTGACGGAGAAGGGTATTGGTCAAGTTAAAGAAGCAGCCTTAAAATTAAAATCAAAGAAAATTGATTTGATTTATGTTTCGCCTTTTCCTCGGACACAAGAATCAGCTAAAATAATTTCTGATGTTCTAAATATTGATAAAGCCCGGGTCATCACTGATGATCGTCTTCACGAAGTGTATGCTGGTGAGCTTGATGGAAAATCTGATGCGGAATACCAGAGATTTTTTGAGTCTCGGCTGGAGAAATTTGATAAGACTCCAAAAGGTGGTGAGAATTATACTCAAATAAAGAATCGAATGACCGAATTTCTTTATGATATTAACTCCAAACATAAGAATAAAATTATTTTAATTGTTACTCACAATACTCCGTCATGGTTATTGGTTTCTGGCGCTTTAGGTTTGACCCCCAGACAAGCCATTGAGATGCGTCAGGAAGTTCATGATTTTATAAAAAATTCCGAAATAAAAGAAGTCCCTTTTGCTCCCATTCCGCATAATCATAATTATGAGTTGGATATGCATCGGCCATATATTGATGAGGTAATTTTAAACTGTCGGTGTGGTGGGGAAATGAAACGAGTACCAGAAGTTTTTGATTGTTGGTTTGAATCTGGTTCCATGCCTTTTTCTCAGGCCCATTATCCTTTTGAAAATCTGGACAAGTTTAATCCTAGCCCTGGGTTTTTTAGAAAAAGTATTGGTTTTCCGGCTGAATTTATTGGCGAGGGTTTGGATCAGACTCGCGGCTGGTTTTATTCTATGCTTATTCTTTCCGTGGCCCTGTTCGGCAAATCTTCCTATAAAAATGTCTTGGTCAACGGCTTGGTTTTGGCGGCTGATGGTAAAAAAATGTCTAAGAGTTTGAAGAATTATCCGGACCCAATGTTACTTGTGGAAAAATACGGGGCGGATGCTTTGCGTTATTATTTATTGTCTTCACCAGTAGTAAAAGCCGAGGATCTTTGTTTTTCTGAAGCCGGCGTGGATGAGGTGATGAAAAAGATTTTGCTGCGTTTAGAAAATGTGGTTTCTTTTTATGAAATGTATAGCCAAAATATCGCTGCGCCGGTAAAGAATTTTGTACCAAATTCCTTAAATGTTTTGGATCAATGGATATTGGTTCGGCTTCACCAGTTGATTTTTGAGGTAACCACCGCAGCTGATAAATATGAATTGGATAAAGCCACCAGACCAATCTTGGATTTTGTGGAGGATCTCTCTACTTGGTATTTAAGGCGTTCTCGTGATCGTTTCAAATCAGGTGATCAGACAGATAAAATTCAAGCCATTGAGACGACCCATTTTGTTTTGGAAGAATTAGCCAAAGTAATTGCTCCAGTCATGCCATTTTATGCGGAAATCCTTTATCAAAAAGTGAAATCTTTTGACGGAAAGGAGAGTGTTCATCTTGCTTCTTGGCCAGAAATTCATAAAATTAATAAAGATGAAGTAAAAATTCTTGAAGCGATGGTGGAAGTTCGAAAGATTGTGTCATTGGGTTTAGAAGCTCGTTCCAAATCTCTGATAAAAGTTCGTCAGCCCTTACAGAAATTAAAATTTAAAAATCAATTGGCAAAAATTTCCGGTGATGAGGGTTTGAAGGAATTAATTATAGATGAGATAAATGTTAAAGAAGTTGTTTATGATGAATCAATTACTGAATCGGTAGAATTAGACACTAATATTACACCAGAGCTTCGAGTTGAGGGACAAGCTCGAGAACTTATTCGAGGTATCCAAGAACTTCGCAAGCAAGAAAAATTAAAGCCGGCTGATTTAGTGCTTTTAAAGATAAAAACTGATCAAAAGGGTAAGGATATAATAAGAAAATTTGAAACAGAAATAAAAAATACTACTCTTTTAAAAAATATTTCTTTCGAGGAATTTATTGGAGGTACCGTGGTGAAAGCGGAGGAAATTAGTTTTGAATTGAAGATAAGCCGATGAAAAATAAGAAGAAAGTGATCTTTGTGCCTGGCCATGGGCTCAGTTCTCCCACGGAAGTGACTGACTGGCCGAACTGGCTTGGACAGCAGTTAGAAAAAAAAGGATTTGATTTTATCAGACTCTCGATGCCAAATCCAATGTATCCGGAAGTGGGGGCTTATGTAGATTTTTTAAATCAACAAAAATTTGAGGTAGATGAAAATACTTATTTTGTCGGACATAGTTTAGGTTGTATCACTACCGCTAGATTTTTAGAAAAATTGCCTTTGGCCAATGTGGCCGGAGGTTGCGTGTTTGTGGCCGGTTTTTGTTCTTTTCTAGAGATTCCATTATTACAGGAATTTTGTACATTACCGTTAGATTTTTCTGAGGTACGGAAACATAGTAAGGAATTTACGGTTATAATATCTGACAATGATCATGTCATTCCTCGAGTTCGAAGTGAAGAACTTGCCGAAAAACTTAATGCCAAAATAATTGTGGAACATAAAAAAGGACATTTTATTTCTGGGATAAGAGAAATCCGCAGTGCTTTGGATGCTATTTTGGAAATGGATAAACAAAAAAGTAAATTTAGCATTTGGAAAATTTTAGGTTTTTAAATTTATGCACACCATACATCATACGGAAGGTTTTATTTTAAAAAGTGCAAATTTTGGTGAAGCAAATAAATATTTTTTTATTTTTACTGCCGAACTGGGTTTTATCAAAGTGGCGGCCCAAGGTGTCCGGCTGTTAAAATCCAAATTGCGTTATAATTTGGAGGATTATTCTTTTGGCCGGTTTTCACTGGTTCGAGGTAGGGAAGTCTGGCGTCTTACTAGCGCAGAAAAAATTGACGGTCTTGGTGAAAGCGAAAAACTTTTACTATTAGTTAGGATTTTTTCCTTACTTTTACGTTTACTTCATGGCGAAGAGAAGAATAGCCTGCTTTTTGATAGTTTGAAAGAAGGTTTTAAATTTTTAAAAGAAAATAAATTTGACGAGAATAAATTAATTGATTTTGAATGTATTATGGCTCTACGAATTTTATCAGCTCTTGGTTATATTGGTAAATTGGCTGATTTTGAGCAGTTTACTGCTTCACCATATTTCACCTCCGATCTTCTTACCGCCATGTCTGCTCTCAAAACCCGCGCTATTTTAGAAATAAACAAGTCTCTCCACGAAACTCATTTATAGATTAATTTCAAGTTTTTATCATAAAATGCTATAATTTATGCATGGGTTGGAGAGATATAAATGTAGAAAGAATATTTTTAATATTGTTTGTTTTGGTTATTTCTATGGCTATTGGCTGGTATAGCGAAAAAGCAGTAGAAAAATTTATTATAGTGGATAAAGAAGTTCTCTCAATTTAATTTTATGTACGAAGATCCAAAAAGTAAAATAAGCCAATTAGAGAGAGTCCTTAATGCTCGGGAGGATAAAGTATCTGGTAGAGACAGGAGGCACGAACTTCAAGAAAAGGATATTCCCGTTAATCAAGATTGGGATGACAGTGAGTTTAAGGTAGGAGAGGAGATATTTCGTCCAGAGTCAGGACCAAAAGGTTTGTCTCTTTCTATGAAGATTTTAATCGGTTCCGCTATTTTTTTTATTGTGGCTCTTGGTCTGATGGCTTATAAGTTTCTGGGTGGGGGGAATATGGTGTCTGGAGATAATATTGAAGTGACGGTCAAAGCCCCCGTCTCTATTTCTGGTGGTGAAGTCTTACCATTTGAAATACAAATAAAAAATAATAATAATATTACTTTGGCTGGTGTAGATATGGGGATAAATTTTCCTGTGGGTACCAGACAAGCCCAGGATATTTCTTTGTCGGCAGATAGGACCCAGCAGTTTTTAGGTGATATTTCACCCGGCCAGAGTTTAAAGAAAAATATTTCCGTTATTCTCTTTGGTTTGGAAAATGAAAAGAAAGAAATAAGTATTACTCTGGAATATAAAGTGGCCGGATCAAATTCCTTATTTAATAAAACTAAAGTCTTTACAGTTTTAATCAGTTCTTCACCGGTAAATATTGTCGTCACGGGTCCTCAGGAAGTAAATACCAATCAAAGTGTGGATTTTGTCGTGGAGATTACTTCAAATTCCCCAACCGTTATGAAAAATCTCCTTTTGAAAGCCGAATATCCTTTTGGTTTTACTTTTGGTAGTTCTGATCCTAAGACTTATTCCAGGAATAATCTATGGCTCATTGGTGATTTGGAATCGGGGGCAAAAAGAACAGTTAAATTTTCTGGGGTGCTGAATGGTCAAGAGGGAGAAGAGCGCGGTTTTAATTTTAGTATTGGCACACAATCTAAATCAGATAATTTAGCTATTGATGTTCCTTTTTCCTCTTCATTTTCCTCAGTTACCATCAGACGTCCATTTGTCAGTGCCGATATTTCTTTTAATGAAATGGATACGGCGGAATATGTTTCCTTGGCTGGAGAAAAAATAGAGACTGTAATAAATTGGCAGAATAATTTACCTTATGAAGTTACCAATGTTTCGATTGTAGTAAGACTCTCTGGTAATGCTCTCAGTAAATCATCGGTTCAGGTGGACAGTGGATTTTATCGTTCACTAGATAATACTATTACTTTTGATAAAACCACGGATTCATCTTTAGCCAGTCTTGAGCCGGGACAAACTGGTAGTAGTAAATTTGATTTTAGTTCGTTTACTGTCGGTTCGGTGACTGGGTCTGGTTTGACTAACCCCACAATTAATTTGGATATTTCCGTAAAAGGTCAACGAGTTGGTTATGAAAATGGTCAGGCGGATGTTCTTTTTTCTGATTCCAGAAAAGTTAAAATTACTTCTAATCCACAATTGTTTGCCAAGGCTTTGTATTATGTTGGGCCATTTCAAAATTCAGGTCCGGTTCCACCAAGAGCCGAACAGGAAACTACTTATACTATTACCTGGACAGTGACTAACCCCCTAAATAATATTTCTGGTGCTCAGGTAACAGCTGTTCTTCCTTTGTATATGAAGTGGCTGTCAGTTGTAAGCCCAAGTCAAGAAAAAATAAACTATGATGAGGGTACGGGATTAGTAACCTGGAACATTGGTAATATTTCGGCTGGGGCGGGGACTATTTCTTCCGCTCGCGAGGTGGCTTTTCAGGTTTCCTTCTTACCCAGTGTCAGTCAGATTGGTACTACCCCAGATTTAATTAGTGATGCCACCTTAAGTGCAAAAGATAACTTTACTTTAACTCCAGTCTCCGATTCTTTTAACAGTTTAAATACCAGATTAAGTAATGATCCGTATTTTAGGGCAAATGCTGAAACAGTAATTCAATAGTTGTGAAAAATATTTGTTTAGTTATACTGTATTTATAATTTATAATGAAAGAAAAAATTAAGAATAATGAATTAATGGAAAAAATTGTTTCTCTATGTAAGAGAAGGGGATTTATCTTTCAAGGTTCAGAAATTTATGGTGGCTTGGCTGGTACTTGGGATTATGGGCCATTGGGGGTGGCATTAAAAAATAATGTTCGGGATTTATGGTGGAAAAAATTTGTTACTGATCGGGAAGATATGTATGGGATAGATGCCGCTATTTTAATGAATCAAAATGTTTGGCGGGCTACCGGTCATGTGGGCGGTTTTTCTGATCCACTGGTGGAATGTAGTAAATGTAAAAAAAGATTTCGTGAAGATCAGTTAGTCGATAAGAAAAAATGTGTTGATTGTAAGGGCCCGGTTGGTGAAGCCAGACAATTTAATATGCTATTTAAGACTAAGGTGGGAGCGATCGATGATGAGACCTCTATTTCTTATCTTCGACCCGAAACGGCGCAGGGAATGTTTGTAAATTATAAAAATATTATTGATACTTTTCATCCAAAACTTCCTTTTGGTTTAGCTCAGATTGGCAAGGCCTTTAGGAATGAAATTGCCCCACGAGATTTTACTTTCCGTTCTCGAGAATTTGAGCAAATGGAAATAGAGTATTTAATCAAACCAACTGGCTGGGAAGATGTTTTTGAACATTTTAGAAAAGAGATGCATGATTGGACCAAAGAAGTTGGTTTAGACGGTAAACATGTTCATGAGTTAGAAGTTTCTGACACCGATCGGGCTTTTTATTCAAAACGCACTATTGATTTTGAATTTGATTTTCCTTTTGGCCGAAAAGAACTTTATGGTCTGGCTTATCGAACGGATTATGATTTAAAAAAACACGCAGAATCCAGTGGTGTAGATCAAAATTATTTAGATGAAGAGACAAAAGAAAAATTTATTCCACATTGTATTGAGCCGTCCTTTGGCATTGACCGAACCATCCTAGCTATTCTTTCAGATGCTTATATGGAGGATAAAATGAATGATGAAGTTCGAGTTTATTTAAAATTTGTTCCCGCTGTAGCGCCAGTAAAGGTGGCCGTCTTTCCTTTATTAAAAAATAAGCCGGCTTTGGTTGAAAAAGCCATAGATGTTTATAAGAATTTGAAAAAAGAATTTGGGGCGGTAATGTTTGATGATAACGGTAATGTAGGTAAGCGATATCGAAGACAGGATGAAATCGGTACGCCTTATTGTGTAACAGTAGATTTTGATACGATAGAAAAGGATGATTGTGTGACCATTCGAGATCGAGATAATGGTAAACAAGAAAGAGTAGCCATTAAAGAACTGACAAACTATTTAAAAAATAAATTGCTTTAATTTGTCGGCTCGTGTTATATTTATTTTATGTCATATAAAAAAACTATTTTAAAGAATGGTCTGAGAATTATTACTGTACCCATGAAGGATAATCCGACCGTAACAGTTTTAGTGATGGTAGAAGCCGGATCAAAATATGAAACAAAAGATAAAAATGGTATCTCTCATTTTTTAGAGCATATGTGTTTTAAGGGCACTATTAATCGGCCTTCGAATGCGGATATCAGTACTGAGCTTGATAATCTAGGTTCTCATTATAATGCTTTTACCGGTCAAGAATATACCGGTTATTATGCCAAGGCAGAGCACAGTAATATTGATAAGTTATTAGATATTATTTCAGATATGTATTTAAATCCAATTTTTCCGGCCAAAGAAATTGAAAAAGAAAAAGGGGTAATTATTGAAGAAATAAATATGCGAGAAGATTTGCCCCAGCACAAAGTGCATAATTTGATTATGGAGCTAGTTTATGGAGATCAGCCGGCCGGTTGGGATATTGCGGGACCAAAAGAAAATATCAAGCAAATGAACCGCGCAGATTTTATTGCTTATCGAAATAAATTTTATACCGCCGAGGCGACGACGGTGGTGGTGGCCGGTAATTTTAATGAAAAAAAGGTTATAAAAAATATTAGCCAAATTTTTTCAACTATGCCTAAAGCAGAGAAAGGAAATAAACAAAAAGTAAAAGAAGTGCAGACTAAACCGGAGATCCTTTTACTTAAAAAAGAAACTGATCAGACCCACTTGGTTTTGGGAGTGAGAACTTTTAATACGTTTGATAAGCGGGAGAGGGTAATGAAAGTGTTAGATGGTGTCTTGGATGCGGGCATGAGTTCACGTTTATTTAAAAAACTTCGTGATGAGATGGGAGTCTGCTATTATGTTCTGGCTAATCAGAATTCCTATACTGACCATGGGTTATACACTATAAGTGCTGGGGTAGATTCTAAACGAGTTCGGGAAGTAATCACCGTTATTTTAAAGGAATTAAACAAATTAAAAACAGAATTGGTTTCTCCTGAAGAATTAAAAAAAGTAAAACAAAATTTGATAGGGAAGATGTATTTGGGTTTGGAATCTTCTGATTCCTTGGCCGAATTTTATGGTGATCAAGAAATCTTAAATAAAAAAATAAAAACCCCTGAAGAAATAAAAACAAAAATTGAGTCTGTGACAGCTGAAGAAATACTTTTTTTAGCCCGAGAAATTTTTGTCGATAAAGGATTAAATTTAGCTATTGTTAGTAAGTTTAAAAATAAAGGTTATTTTGAAGATATTCTCAAATTTTAACTTTTGGTTTTGTATGTTATAATGCGTTTATGGAGAAAGTGGATAAAAATTTTAATATTAATATAAATGCGGGGACGATCGTAAAAACCCTAATTGTTTTGATTGTTACTTTTCTATTATATCAGATGCTAGATTTGGTTTTGGTAGTTTTAACAGCTGTAGTTATTGCCTCGGCTTTTGAACCATTGATTATTTGGTTTGGTCAATACAAAATTAAAAGATTATTTGCTGTTATCACTACTTATGCTTGCGTTGTTTTAGTCTTCTCAGGTTTATTGTATTTTTTCGTTCCCCCAGTTTTAGAAGAAGCATCAAGCCTCTTAAGTAATGCTCCAAAATATCTGGACTCAGTTACTTTGTGGAATCCATTAAATGATGCAAAACTTACTGAAACAGGAAAAGTGGCAGACGGAATATCCGAAGGTCTAAATAATGGCAAGCAGATTATCGGAGGTTTATCATCCGGCACCTTCCAACCATCAGTAATGGGTGATTTGATTTCTAAGTTTCAAAACATAACCTCAAAAACTTCTGATAGTGTGATAAATATTGCCAGCAATATTTTTGGAGGTGCCTTTTCATTTATATTGATTATTGTTTTATCATTTTATTTGGCTGTGCAGGAAGGTGGAGTGGAAAAATTCCTAAAAATTATTACTCCAGTTCAAAACGAAACATATATTATTGGTCTGTGGAAACGATCACAAAAGAAAATTGGTTATTGGATGCAAGGGCAGTTACTTCTTGGCATACTGGTTGGTGTTATGGTTTATCTAGGTCTGATGATTCTTGGTGTACAAAATGCTTTGATTTTAGCTGTTTTAGCTGGTGTTCTTGAGATCATTCCTCTTTTTGGCCCGGTTTTAGCCGCAATTCCGGCTATTATGTTTGGTTTTATTAGTGGTGGTTTGACCATGGCATTTATTGTTCTCGGTTTATTTATTATTATTCAGCAATTTGAAAATCATTTAATCTATCCTTTGGTAGTTAAGAAAGTGGTAGGGGTATCCCCAATTATTGTTATTTTATCTTTAATTATCGGAGCTAAATTTGCTGGTTTCTTAGGAGTACTTTTGTCCGTACCAATCACCTCTGCCCTTATGGAATATCTTGATGATGTTCAAAGAGACAAAGCGTCAGCCAGCGAAAAACTAAATCAAGTTCACTTTTTATAGTTTGTTTATGTCTAAAAATTTTTATATTACTACCACTCTGCCATATGTGAACGCTCCGGCTCATATGGGGCATGCTTTAGAGTTTGTTCGGGCTGATATTATTGCTCGCTATAAAAAACTTATTGGTTTTGATGTTTTTTTAAATACTGGTACGGATGAGCATGGTCAGAAAATATTAGAAAAGGCCCTAGCGGCTGGGAAAACACCACAGGAATATACGGATTTTTATGCTGGAAAGTTTAAAGAATTATTAAAATTGTTAAATATTTTACCAGAAGCAAATTTTATTAGGACAACAGATAAAAATCATATAAAAACTGCTCAAGAATTTTGGCATGTTTGTGATCAGAATGGTTATATTTATAAAAAAATTTATCAAACCAAATATTGTGTAGGATGTGAATTAGAAAAAACAGATTCTGATTTGATAAACGGTTGTTGTCCTGATCATTCGAATTTAAAAATAGAGCTTCGTGATGAAGAGAATTATTTTTTTAAATTTTCTGAATTTCAGAAACCCCTATTAAAATTTTATAAAAAAAATCCAAATTTTGTCATACCAGATTTTAGATTTAAGGAAATTAAAACTTTTGTTGAGGCTGGTTTACAGGATTTCAGTATTTCACGTTTGAAGGAAAAAATGCCCTGGGGGATAGAAGTACCCGGAGATTCTGATCATATTATGTACGTTTGGTTTGACGCTTTGGTAAATTATATATCAGCTATCGGTTGGCCAACTGATATTGATAAATTTAATAAATGGCAGGTTTCTACTGGTGGAATGGTGCAATATTGTGGTAAGGACAATCTGCGCCAGCAGACAGCCATGTGGCAAGCCATGCTTATGGCTGCTGGTCTACCAAATTCCAGGACTGTAGTAATTGACGGCTTTGTGACAGGCGCTGGAGGGGTAAAAATGAGTAAATCACTTGGTAATGGTATTGATCCAGTGGAAATCTTAGATGCTTATGGAACCGATGTCCTGCGTTATTATGTGGCTCGAGAACTGCATCCGTTTGAAGATACTCCAATGACGATGGAGATGGTAAAAGAGGCCTACAATGCCAATCTGGCTAATGGTTTAGGTAACTTAGTTAGTCGGATAATGAAAATGGCCGAAACTAATTTAAGTACGCCGGTAACCATAACAGAAAAAAATATTCCATCAGAATTTATTGATTTGTTGGAAAAATTTGAAATTCAGAAGGCCACTGATTTAATTTGGCAGAAAATAGCTGAGGCTGATAGATATATCCAAGAAACCACTCCTTTTAAATTAATAAAAATTGATAAAGAAAAAGGGATTGAGATTATAAAAGATTTGGTTATGCATTTATATGTTATTAGTCAGATGCTTGGTCCAATTATGCCAGAGACTTCAGAAAGGATTGAAAATTTGATTAAATCAAATAAATCACCAGAGAACCCTCTCTTTTTAAGAAAAGATTAAAAAACAGCGTTTACAAAAGTAAACGCTGTTTTATTTTTCTCTCCCTCCTTCAAAGTTTTTATTTTTTGGTAAGGTAAGTAGTCTCAGCATAATGGCCAGTCTTATGGCCTTACGCTTTTTCCACTCACCCTCAACTTTTTGTAGAAGTTGTTCCATGAATTTTACCTTTAAACCGCAGTACTTTCGGAGTAAAATATAAATACCGATACTGATTTCTGTTCCTATCAAAGTGCACCTCCTTTTTAATAAAATTAAAGAACTGACAGTATTATACATATTTTGGAAATTTTTGCTATTTTCGTCTTGCTAAAAAACTAATAAACTAATAAGCTATAGTGATGAAATATATTGATATTCATTCTCATCTGGGTTTTGAAGATTATGGCGAGGATAGATCCAAGGTGATTAAAAGGATGCATGATGCTCATGTGGGCACAATTGCCATTGGAGCGGATCTGGAGAGTTCAAAAGAGGCCGTGAGAGTGGCCACAGACAATGAAAATGTCTGGGCATGTATTGGTATGCACCCGAATCATAATCAAACCGAGGTATTTGATACAAAAAAATATGAAGAATTAATAAAAAATCCAAAAGTCGTGGCGGTGGGTGAGTGTGGCCTAGAATATTTTAAATTGACGGGTGAGATTGATAAAATTAAGGCTAAACAAAAAGTTGATTTTATTAAACAAGTGGAATTAGCCATTAAATACGATAAACCCTTAATGCTCCATATTCGTGACGGTGAGGCGCGCGGAGAAGCATATGAGGATGTTTATAATATCCTTAAGGGATATGAGGGTAAGATAAAGGGTAATGTCCACTTTTTTGCTGGTACTTTGGAATGGGCAAAAAATTTTATTGAGCTTGGTTTTACTATTTCTTTTACCGGCTTGATTACTTACGTCCATGATTTTGATAAAATAATTAAAACAGTCTCTTTAGAAAACTTACAAGCAGAAACAGATGCTCCTTTTGTCTCACCTGTGCCTCACCGTGGGACGCGCAATGAACCAGTAAATGTTGGATATGTTTATCAAAAAATTGCCGAGATTCGTGGTGAGGATCCAGAATTAGTTCGCCTCCAACTTCTAGAAAACGCCGGCCGTGTGTTTGATATTTAATATCTTTTGTGTTAATGTTGGCTCTATGGAAAAAGTCGAAACAATCGAAAAAGAGGGTGGTCTCCAGGTTTATGAACTTGGTTACCATATAGTTTCCACCGTCGCGGAGGAAAATGTGCCAAAAGAAGTTGAAATTCTTAAAGCCATAGTTCTAAAGGATGGAGGATCGCTAGTCAGTGTTGGCGAACCAAAGCTTATTAACCTCGCTTACTCGATGACCAAGTCTGTCGCGGACACTAAGAAGAAATTCAATACGGCCTATTTTGGCTGGATAAAGTTCGAGACTAAGTCAGAGTTGATGCCGTCAATAAAGAAGGCTGTGGATGCAAATCCAAATGTGCTTCGTTATTTACTCATTAAAACCGTAAGAGAGAACACAATGTTTACGCCTAAACTAAATATAAAGACGCCAAGTAAGGAGGAAGCCCCAGCCAAGGTCAAGAAGTCTATTAAAACGGATGAGACGAAGGCCACTTCGTTAGAGGATATTGATAAATCAATAGATGAATTAGTTGCCGAATAATTTATTAGTTTAATTAAAATTAAATGTATCTAAACAAAGCCTTTCTCTATGGTAATCTCACTCGAGATCCAGAGCTAAAAGCTCTTCCTTCAGGAATTAAAGTTGCTAATTTTGCTATTGCCACCAACCGAACTTATAAGGATAAGGATGGTAACAAAAAAGACACCAGTGAGTTTCACAATGTGGTGGCTTTTGGTAAGCAAGCAGAACTTATTCAGCAATATTTGAAGAAGGGTCGGGGAATCTTTGTAGAAGGTAGATTGCAGACACGAAGTTGGGATGATAAAGCCACCGGTGCCAAGAAATATCGAACTGAGATAATTGTGGAAAATTTCCAATTTGGTCCAAGTAGTGCTGGTCAAGGGGGTGGAACTTATACACCAAGTCAGACCGAAGGTGGTCCCAAGAGTGCAAACTCAAAAGCCGATAAAATAGATACCATTGAATATCCTACGGAAGAAATAAATCCAGAGGATATTCCATTCTAAATAAAAAAAATATGAAAAAACAGTGTTTCTTTTCACAAAATAATATAAAGTATGTTGATTATAAGGATGTGGAATTAATGAAAAAATTTATTAATCCCCACGCTCGAATCATGGGTCGCAAGAAAACCGCGGTGGGTGCTTGTAGTCAGCGTCAGCTTGCGGAAGCGGTCAAACGCGCTCGCTTTATGGGGTTACTGCCTTATTTAACTAGATAATTTAAATAAAAAAGCTGCTGGAAATTTCTCGTAACGATTAGTCTTCGTTAAGTGCAGAGAATTTTCCAGCAGTTTTTTTGTTTCAAATAATTAATAAAAATCTCAGAAATAATCCCTTTCGTTTAACGCGGACTAATCACTCCAGGGATTTTTCTGAGATTTTTATTTCTTCGCTCTTTCGACGTATTCTCCAGTCACGGTATTCACCACTACTGTGTCACTTTCGTTGACGAAAAGGGGAGCATTGATAATAGCGCCAGTTTCCAAAGTAATTTGTTTAGAACCACCGGTGGCGGTATCACCTTTCATGGCTGGTGGAGCGTCAGTCACTTTTAGTTCTACTTTAATTGGTAATTTAGTCCCAATCATTTTTCCTTCCTCTTCGTCATCAGGTGTAAACACCAACACTTCTACAGTAGAATTTGGTTTGAGGAATTTGGCTTGCGGTCCAATCAAGGTTTCTTCAATCTTAAATCTTTTTGAAGGATCTTTGGGGTCAGCAAACCAAAACTCGCCTTTATTGGTATATAAATATTTTGCCTCTTTAGTGGTAATATCCGCTTCTTCCACTTTTTCTGCTTGGTGAAAAGCTTGCTCGGTAATCTTACCAGTAATCATATTGCGAAGCTTGGTGGCATTCACCGGCTTACGCATCTGCTTTCTAAAGGAATGAGAAGAGAGAACCTCATAGGGTTCATTATTAAAGATAATATATTTTCTTTCTACGATTTCATTATATTCCAACATGGGGGCATTCTAGCCGAAATTTGGCTTATTGGCAAGATGAAAACCTCAGAAATAATCCCTTTCGTTTAACGAAGACTAATCACTCCAGGGATTTTTCTGAGGTTTAAACACCCTCCGAGGACCTTCTGCCGGTCCTTCTAATTTACATTATTTCCAACAGTATTCCTTTTAGACCAATAAAAATAAATATTACTCCCAAGAGTGATATAGCTGGGTTGAAGACTGCTAGATAGGCAATAATTGGACCGAGGGCTATCAAACCAAGCCAAATATATTCTCTTTGAATTTTCTTTAACTTTTTCATTTATCTTTATTCGTCTTCTTTCATCTTATTTTATATTTCTTTTAATTTTGTGCGAATCTCTTTTAAGATAGTTTCAGAAATTTTAGGATTTTCTTTTAGGAATTGTCTGGTGGAATCATAACCTCGGCCTAATTTATTATCGCCAAATTCATATGAATTACCGGACTTCTTGATAATACCCATTTTTTCACCTAAAGCAATCATTTCACCTTCGGTAGAAATACCTTCATTGTACATCAAATCAAATTCTGTTTGTTTGAATGGGGCGGCCACTTTATTTTTTACTACTTTCACTCGAATACGGCCTCCCATCACTTCTTCGCCTTTCTTTATCTGAGCAATTCGGCGGATATCAAGACGCACTGAAGTATAAAACTTCAAGGCCTTTCCACCAGGAGTAGTTTCTGGATTACCAAACATTACGCCAATCTGCATTCGAATTTGGTTAATGAAAATAACAATTGTCTTACTTTTGGCCACAATCGCTGTGAGTTTACGAAGAGCTTGAGACATCAGTCTAGCTTGTTTACCCATATGTTGAGCACCCATATCACCCTCAATTTCGTCTTTTGGAGTAAGGGCCGCCACAGAGTCAATAACTATCACATCCATCTTACCAGAGCGCACTAGACTTTCTACAATCTCTAAACCTTGCTCACCATTATCTGGTTGGGAAATAAGAAGTTCATCTATTTTTACACCGATTTTTTTGGCATATTCTGGATCCATGGCATGTTCAGCATCAATATAAGCACAAAGTCCACCGGTTTTTTGAGCTTCGGCCACCACATGTAGAGCCAGAGTGGTTTTTCCGGAAGATTCTGGTCCAAAGATTTCAATTATTCGGCCACGTGGCAAACCTCCTACTCCCAGTGCGGCATCCAAGCCAATGGAGCCAGTGGAAATAGCATTTACATCTACTCTAGGTTTTTCACCCAGTTTCATTATAGAATCATCTCCAAATTTTGTGCGGATTTCATCTAGTGTTGAATCAATGTTTGCTCCTATCACCTTTGGTTCCTTTTTTTCTTTTTTTATCATATGATTTTATTTTTACTTTTATTAAATGATATTATTAAAATTATTAATCCAACGAGAAAAAAGAAAATCCAGGACCACTTCATATCCCCAAAAATTATTGGTAGATAAAAATATCCTAAAACCGCAAGTAAACAAATTATCAAACCAATTATCATACCTATTTTATTTCTCATTTTATTTTTTATTTATAAACTAATTGTAACTTTTGCTCGGTTTTTTTACTAAATTTATCTTCAGCTTTTAATTCTAGCACATTGTATCCATAAGATAATAAAATCTTTTCTGAAAAATTACCAGCTTCATCTAATACTATTGGTCGGTCATTTAAAGTAATTATTTTGGAATTTTTAGCTTGACCTTCAATAGTTATTAGTGATTCGGATACGGCACTGCCATTGGCTGGGGAAGAGATGGTTATTTTGGGGCCAGTGGCATAATTTCGAATTTCAAATATGCCATAACCAAATAAAGCAATCAGGAATACGGTTATCAATATGGCTTTTAGATAAAATTTTGTTTCTCGGCGGGACATATTTTAAAATTCTTTTGGATTTTCTGGCTCCTCAAAACCGTTTTCATCAACCTCTTTTTTTTCTTTTCTTTCTTTTTTCTCTTCTTTTTCCAATATCTCATCAGCCCCGCCTTGCGTCGAGGCAGCCACTTCTTCTATTTTTTCAGTATTATCATTTTTCTCACCAGGTTTCCCAATTAAAATTTCCCTTGGTTTGGCACCAGAGCCGGGGCCAATCACTCCACGCTGTTCCATCATATCTATAAGTCTGGCAGCGCGAGCATAACCCACACTTAATTTTCTTTGAATATATGACGTTGAAGCTTTACCAGCTTGAATTACAGCTTCTTTGGCCGATTCATATAGTTCGTCATCATCATTAATATCATTGTCTATTCCGCTTTCAAACAAAACATTTCTATCTGTGGCGGTTTCAGCAAAATTAATTTCTGTGCCAGGTATTTCGTCACGATATGCATCAGATAAATACTTAACCACTTTTTTAACTTCTGTCTCAGAAATAAAGGCTGATTGAATACGGATTGGTTTTGACATTTCACCTCCGAGGTAAAGCATATCTCCAGAACCCAGGAGTTTTTCTGCTCCAGGACTATCAATAATTGTTCTTGAGTCTATTTGTGACACTACTTGTAGGGCTACTCGAGCAGGAATATTGGCCTTGATCAAACCGGTGATAACATTCACGGATGGTCTCTGAGTAGAAAGAATAAGGTGTATACCCACGGCTCGGCTCATCTGGGCGAGTCTTACAATGGCTGATTCCAGTTCCCGAGGATAAGTCATCATAATATCGGCAAGCTCATCTATCACAATCACGATAAAAGGCATCGTTTCTGGTACTTCAATTTTTCTTTCATCACGGCCTTTCTCTTTGGCCTCTTTTACTTTTTGTAAAGCGGGCGCCAAAACATTTTTATGATATGAATCTATATCCTTGCAGGCCCGTTCTTCTAATATGTCATAGCGTCGATCCATTTCTTTGGCAGCCCATTTGAGAGCCAAAATAGTTTTTTTGGCTTCTGTGATGACTGGGGTGAGTAGGTGAGGAATCTTGTTATATAAAGTAAGCTCCACTCGCTTTGGGTCAATCATAATAAACTTCAAAAGCTCAGGGGAATTTCGATATAATAGGGAAGTAATGATGGCGTGAATGGTCACAGACTTTCCTGAACCAGTGGCACCAGCAATCAAAACATGGGGCATTTTTGCCAAGTTAGCAAAATGAGCTTCTCCAGAGATGCCTTTACCCATAGAGACGAGGAGTGGTTTTTCTGAGGCACTAAATTTATCTGAAGCCAGTAGAGAAGCCAAACCAACTGTTGTTTTAGTGGTGTTTGGTATTTCAATACCCACCAGTGATTTACCAGGAATCGGTGCTTCAATACGGATAGGGTGAGCAGCTAGGGCATAAGCCAAGTTATCCTGTAAAGAGACAATTTTAGAAAGTTTTACCCCTTCAGCTGGTTTGATGGCGTAGCGAGTGACGGATGGACCGATGGTTACTTCGTCCATTTCTACATCGATACCAAATTTTTGCAGAGTTCTTTTTATAATATTGGCATTGGCTTTGATATCACCGGTACCTGGTTTTCCTCTGTCATTTTCCAGTAAAGAAAGTGGGGGAGGAACATATTCTTTAGCGCCCGGATTATGACGCATGGCAATATCCATTTCATCCTCCTTTTTTTCTAATTTTTTCTCTATTTTTTCATTCTTACTTATAGACACTTCCACCGGAGTTTCTACTTCTATTTTTTTCTCTTTCCTGGGTTTGGGCTCTTCTGTCTCAGTAATTTCCACTTCTACTTCTTCAACTTCATCTTCATCCTCTTCTTCTTTTTCTTTTCTAAATCTTCTCCAGAAACACAAGGTGTCCACAGTAAATTTTGCTTCAAAAAGAATAAGACAGGAAATTATAACTAAGGCGGGGAGAATTATAAGTGTCGCTGTTGAACCAAAAAGTAAAATAAAAAAAGAAGAAATTGCTTTACCAATGTGTCCACCATCACGAGTCCATTCTAGTATTCGAGCTAGAGTACTGATAATTCCTAAACTGGAAACAAAAAAGATTAAAGCCCCGATTGTTTTTAATCCATCAAATTCTTTTTCTTCTTGTTTCAAAAATGAAATAGAAAGCATTATCAAAATTACTGGAAGAAGAAAATAACCGATGCCAGATAACCAAGAAAAAATACTGTAAAGCTTTATTCCAATAAATCCGGATAGATCAAGTGGAGCGAGAATAGAAAGTATAGCCAAAACAAAAAAGATAATGGCCAGAATGCTGTGACGGGTTTCTTGACGAAGTTTTTTAAAAGGGTTTGGCGGTAAATAAGAGGAATTATTTTTATTATTTTTACTCATTTCTCAATAATTATATCATAGTATTTGTTTCTATAAAAACAAACCTGGTGAAATTTTTGGGTGCCACAGCTGATTTTGCTTGGTTTTGGCTTCTGAGACAAAAAAATCAGCGAGGATTAAGAAGATTTTTAGCTGGAAAAATCTTCTGCACAAAAATTTCACCAGGTTTGTTTTTGTAGGTTTGTGTTACTAGGGTAAATTATCTATATTTACATTTCTATTATTTTGTTCTGCATTTGTTTTGGGAGCTTTACATTCTTTTTCTGTCCGTTATATAATGGACAAAAGGTTTTTTCTAAAAAGTCAGTTTTTCTTAAAGGACAAGTGTTAAGGACACTATTCCTTAAAGGTCAATTAATAAAAGACTTGTTAATATTGAGTTATTATGACAAATGAAAATAAACAATCAAATAAGACACAAGAAGTAGGGAATATCCCTGGTTCCTTTAGTGTTTCAGAAATTACTATTTTTAAGGACAGTCCACATTTAGTATATTTATATAAAAAGACAGAGAAGCTTGTTTCTGCCCTTTATATTCTATCAAGTTTTATATCAGACAAAGAACCAGTTAAATGGCAGATGCGTGAGGCCGGTGTGGATTTACTTTCTCAAAGTCTTTCTTTGTCCGATAGATCATCTTCTGAACGAATTTTGGCTTATACTAATTTTATTTCTACAGGTCTAAAATTCCTCTCATTTTTGGAGGTATCCTTCTTAGGAGGGATTATCTCAGAGATGAATTATAATATTTTAAAATATGAATTTGAGGGTCTAATTAAAACCGCTGAATCAGTAGAGAATGGCGGGGATGCTAAAGGACTGATTTTCCCGGAACATTTTTTTGAGGTGGCTAAGGGACAAGAAAATCAACCCACAATTTCAAGTAAGGTTTCTATAAATCATGGCGTTTATCCAAATAAAAATATTTTGTCTGATAGAATGTCCGTTAATAAATCCGGGACAAATATCCCCATTGTTGAACCAAAAAAGAAGGACAAATCTAACAGACAGGAAATAATCATTGCTTTATTAAAGAAAAATCCTGAACTGGGTATAAAGGACTTTATTTCATCAATTGTCGGTTGTAGTGAAAAGACAATTCAGCGTGAACTTGTCTCTTTGGTTTCTAAAGGACAAATTAAAAAGGCAGGGGAGAAACGTTGGTCTAAATACTCACTTAAATAGGATTAAAGACCCCCTAAATACCCTTTTCACTTAACGCGGACTAATCGTTCCAAGGATATTTAGGAAGTCTTTAAAATTCTAGAAAACCGTCAGAAGGTTCTCGTAGTGATTAGCCCGCCTTGCGTCGAGGCAGGTCTGCGTTAAACGGAGAGAACCTTGTGGCGGTTTTAATATGTAAATACTCGGGAAAAGATATTTAAGTGGTAGGAAAAGGGGTAGACTTGCATTCAACCCCTATTTTATGGTAGTATGGCCTTGTGGATATTGGCTCTTTTGGGAGTTATCCACAGCCCCCATTTTGCTTATTTTAAAGGTAGAATATATAATATGGGGACGGATAGTTTAGGCACTTACAAAGTGCTATATTATCTAAATACTTTTTGTGATTGTACGTTGATAATTTAATAGCGATTTTATACCGAATTTCTTTGTACCTTTTATGGTTGTTTAGGCTGGTAATTCCCATTCATTCTTGTCACTAAGATTCTGTCTCAAACTGAGTACCGAATACTGAAAGTAATTTTTTATTTTTAGTATTCGGTGCTCATAAAAAAGAGCACAGAATTATAGTTTGAAATTATGGTGATCATTTGTTTTATATTTTAAAAATGATTATCGGAAAGCGAAAAGTAGTGAGCAGGTCAAATTATGTTTACTGTATTTTCGTGAAGATAAAAATATATCGGTTCGGCGGGTTTTTAGTCGAAACTCTGCCGATCACTTTTTAATAAAGAAAATTAAAGAGTGTAGTTTATAAAAATAGTTTCTTCCAAATTTAATAGTTTTTATTAGTTAATTAGGAAAGAAATTATTGGCTTACTTCTTTACGGAAGTGAGATAATTAGAAAATTATAAATCATGTTAAAAAAATTATTGGTAGCGGGTGTTATGATGACACTTGTTCTTACCGTATTCGCTGGAGTAGCTGTTCAGTCAGCTGGTGCTCAATCAATGAGCCTTTGCCAGACTGTTGATGCTCTAGTTCTTGCAGGAGTTATTGCTCCTGATAAAGTAGCTGCCGCTAAGGCTGCTGCTGGTTGTACTACTACAGCCGTTGCTTCTTTTACTCGAAGTCTTACTTTAGGTTCTACTGGAGCTGATGTTACAACTCTTCAGAGCTGGTTGATTTCTCAGGGATATCAAATTCCTGCAGGAGCTACTGGTTACTTTGGAGCTCAGACACAAGCTGCTGTTAAAGCTTATCAGATAAATAAGAGTATTACCCCTGCTGTTGGTTACTTTGGTCCTTTGACTATGGCTGCTGTCAACGCACAAAACGTTGTTGCACCAGTTATTGTAACCCCAACTCCAGTTACCCCAGCCGCTTCTTCAGCTCTTGAAGGAACAGATGGTTCTATCTCAGATGTCAATTTGCTTTCTACATATAGCAATGAAGAAGTCGGAGATGGTCAGAGCAATGTTAAGGTTGCTGGTTTTGAAGTAGAAGCTTCAAACGATGGTGATATTCAATTGAAATCAATTAAATTAAACTTTGATCCAACCGGAAACACTGGTTCAGATCATATGGATGATTATATTGATGGAGTTTCTGTCTATGTAGGTTCAACCAAGGTTGGATCAGCTGACGTTAGCGACTTTACAGAGGGTAGTACTGGTATCTTTACCAAGACTATTACTCTTGATAATGCTATCGTCTTAGCAGATAAAACTGTTAAAGTTTACGTAGCAATTGATTCTGTAAATAATCTTGACACAGGAGATATTGGTGGTGATTCATGGACAGTTGATGTTGATAATATCCGATTCATTGATGGATCAGGTGTTACCACAACTGATGATTCAACTGGTGATATCAACGCTATGAATGTTGGTATTAACTTTGTTAGCTTCTCAACCGCTGCTGACACTAATCTTAAGGTTACCTTAGATTCAAGTTCACCAGATGCTGGTATCGTCATGGTTGATGATAACAGTGGAACTGATGGAGTTGTTCTTTTGAAAGGTAAAATAACTGTTGAAGGAGATTCTGATGTTGTTGTAGATCAATTACCAATTACTCTTACTGTAACTGGTGCAACACAAATTGATTACATCACAGACACAGTTACTCTTACTATCGATGGTAATGATTACTCAGAGACTGTTGCAAGTACTTCTTTAGCTACTGCAACTTCAACCTTTGACAATCTAGATCTTACTCTTAGCGCTGGTGATACTTATGCCTTTACTATCTCAATTGACGTTCTTGAATTATCAGGAAACGATTTCAACGAAGGAGATACTATTCTTGCATCCCTTACTTCTACAAACCGTGGAAATATCGATGCTGAAAATGAGGAAGGTGATAACCTTACTGCCGGAGAGAGATCAGGAACTGCTATCGGAGAAGCTCAAGAGTTGAGAACTCAAGGTGTTTCTGTTTCCCTTGTTAGCGACAGTGCTACAAAGAGCGCCGTAGATGCTAATGATGGTGATTCAGCAACCTTTACTCTTAAGTTTAAAGTAACTGCCGTTGGTGCTGACGCTTATGTTGGTACAACCGCTGCTTCCGGAGTCAACTATGTTGTTGATTACTCAGGTACAGCTACAACTACAGATATTTCAGCTGTTCTTGTAAACGATACAGATACTGATATAACTGCTGGTGGTCTATGGTTGATCGACGAAGGTACAAGTGAGACAATCACTCTTACTGTCGTTCGAAATGCTTCTTCTCAAGATGGTCTATATAGATTGTCTTTGTCAGGAGTAAATTGGACAGATGTTGATACATCTACCAACCCTCTACCTAACACCTATACTTCAAACTTGGATAGTTATGTAACTGATTACGTCGCATTAGACTAATCTGGTTATAGAATATCTAGTTTAAGTTAGAACTGGTTAATACGCCTTATAAAGTATTACAAAAACCCCCGATGCAAATCGGGGGTTTTTTGGTGCTTGCACCGCGTAGCTCTGAGGTGTCGCGAGGAGCGAAGTGGTGTATAATAAATCAAATGAAAAATTGGTGTGAAAAAATTGTGGAATACGGCACATATTTATTGGTATTTCTTACCCCCACCTTATATTTTGGAGGTAATTTTTTTATACCATATGTTACGTCAAAAACCTTTTTCTTTTATGGTTTAGTGGAAATAATTTTTGCTGGTTGGTTATATCTTAATTTTATAAATGATAAATATAGATTATCAAAAAAAGATTTACTATTTTTTCTACCCCTAATAGTTTTAACTGGCTGGCTGACTCTATCTGGAATATTTGGAGTGAGACCAGAGATGTCCTTCTGGTCATCACTGATGCGCGGCACCGGTTTGATTACTTTATATCATTGCTTGGCCCTTTCCTTTGTCTTAGTTTCTCTTATTAAACATCATGGGTTAATATTTCTTAAATCATTGTTATTATGGTTTTTGGGCGGAGCTTTTATTGTCACCCTTTCAGTTTGGTTTGGTGATGAAGGATTTAATTTACCATTTGAATTTTTACAGAAATCAAAAGGTGGGGGATTAATTGGAAATTCATCTCTCGCTGCCACTTATTTGGTATTTGCTTTCTTTTTTGGGCTATTTCTATCTTTTAAAAAAGAAGTAATTTACAAACAAAAACTTTGGATTTCTATTATTTTATTTACTCTTATTTTGTCCCCATTATTTTTAAATATTTATAGCTTATTTGTCACTCAAAAAATATATATTAGTGCTCGTGGGGCTTTTTTAGGCATAGGTATAGGAATAATAGTTTTTATTTTGGGGTATTTAATCCTTTCCCAGAGGAAGTTAGTTAGAATTATAGGATTTACCGGCCTTGTTATTTGTATTACACTTTTTATTTTTTCTTGGTTAAATTTAACTAATCCTGCGTCTATCATTCATCAGAAATTTGTTGAGGGTGCCACGAGTACTCGTTTTATATTTTGGGATATAGCCAAGCAAGGTATAGCCGAACGGCCCATACTTGGTTGGGGGCCGGAAAATTATAGCGTGGTATATCAAAAATATTTAAAGCCAGAAATATTTACCTCATCAGGTTCTACCGCAGAAATATGGAATGACAAAGCTCATAATGTGTTTTTTGAAATGGGTATAGCTGGAGGCTATCCCGCTATTGTTTTATATATAATATTTTTATGTGGTTTACTTTATGGAGTTTATAGGGCTTTTCAATTAGCAAATATTACTAGAGTGCAGGCCGGTATTTTATGGGGATTAATAATTGGTTATGTTTGTCAAAATTTATTTGTTTTTGATTCACTTTTTTCTTTACTTAGTCTGGCAATTCTCACCAGTATTATATTTGGTTTAAATACTGATCTTGATTCACAAAAAGAGTTGAATCCTAATAAATATAAACAAAAAGATTCTCAGTCAAAATATGTTTTGGTAAGTGTTTTAATATTGTTGGTCTTATCCTTAGTTGTGTTTGTTATAATGCCTTATCGCAAGGTGATAATTATTTCTGATGTCATCACCATGTCACTTAATAACAGACCTAATCATTATAAAGATTTGTTAAATATTTCTCCGGTGGGTGATGATTCGGAAATCGGTAAAATTGCAGAGGATGCTTATCTTTTATATTCAAAAAATATAATTCAAATAAAAAATAATCCAAAACTTCTTATGTATTCTAAAATCGACTTAGAGAAACTTTTAGAATATCTTGAAATAGTTGCCCAAAAAGGGCTTTACGATTATCGTCTCTATTTGAATATGGCCCGCTTATATAATATTTATGTGGATTTAGCTGATAAACAAGCAGATTCTATCCTAAGAGATCATATTTTAAGTATAATTAGTCACGCTAAGGAGCTTTCTCCAAATGATCCACAAATAAAAATAATATCTAAATAATATTTTATAATTTTGGTGTTAAATGCTATACTGAAATTATGTTTTTAGGGGCAAAAAATAACCTTTTCTATCGGCTGGCGGAGTGGATTTTTTATGTTTTTATTGCTATTTTTCCGTTTATTGTCTATCCTGGTTGGCTTTTCTCTGGAACGGCTACCCGGTCAATTAATTTAATAATTTTCATTGAATTACTTTTAATTATTTTCGCTGTTTTACTATTTAAAAAAAATATTACTCTTTCTATTTTAAAATCTCCAATCACCCTGGCTCTCGGTTTATTTTTAATGGTGTTATTTATTACCGGTCTAAATGGAGTGGACTTTTCTACCTCCTTTTGGTCAAAAGTCACTAGGATGACCGGTTTATTTTATTTTTTGCACTTAGGTTTATTTTATTTATTTTGTGTCAGTTTCTTTAAAGAAGAAAGGGTCTTTAGAAATTTTCTTAATACTTTTCTTATTTCCACGGGTTTGTTTTCTTTGACCTCTTTTACCAGTTGGGGTAATTCTATGATTGGCAACTCCACTTTTGCGGCTATGTATATTTATGTAGCATTTATGCTCTCCATATATTGGGTGATTTCTCACAAAGATGGGTTAAAAAGATGGTGGCATAATCTAATTCCTTTAATTTTTGTAATAAATCCATACATTATTAATAAGGATTTATGGCTTGGTCGGGTGAATATTTTTACTAATCCTCAAGATATTGTTGGTAATGCTCAGGCCACTTCATATACTATCTTGATTTCGATTTTCTTTTTATTTGGTATTTGGTTAGTAATGAGAATAAAAAATTTAAAAACACAAAGGATTGTTGTTTTGGGTGGGGCTGGTTTTGGTATTGTGGTTGCTAGTTTTATATTTTATTTTCTTCTTTTGCCTGGTGGATATATTCAGCAAAGGTTTTTTGATAAATCCAGCCCGGCTAGGCAGATTGTTTGGGAATTATCCAGACAGGCCATAGCAGATAAGCCGGTTTTAGGCTGGGGGACTGATAACTTTGATCGAGCATTTGAGTTGAATTATGATAATCATCTTTTGGAGAATAAAAATGGTTCGGAAATGTGGTTTGATCGAGCTCATAATATATTTCTTGATCAACTGGCAGAAACTGGTATGGTCGGCCTTATTTCTTATTTGTTGATTTATCTGGTTTTAATTGTTTGTCTGGTTTATGTTTTTTTATCTACTCTAGAAAAAAAAGATAGATATCTGTCAGCTATATTGGTAGTTTATTTTGTCGGGCATATTTTAGAATTACAAACTGCTTTTGACACTACTATTTCTTATGTACCACTTGTTATTATGATGGCCATTTCTACTATTCTTTTTCATCGAACATATACCAATTCAAGGAATAAGGAGCTAGTTTGGCCGGTGTCAGAGAATTTTGGGTATGTTCTTGGGGTCATTTTTATCATTTTTAGTTTGTATTTCTTTATTATCGGTACGTGGCCTATTATCAAAGCAGAGATAGCTAATGGGGATGTCCAAAAAGCCGGATCCAGTGAAAAGCGTTTGCCTTTATATCCCATACTATTTGGATCTTCTATGGATAAAGCCACTTTTCTGTGGCGCACTAGTTCTGATTTTCAGCGCGGGGTGGCCCAAAACTTAGCAATATTACAGGACACAAAAAGAGTGGAGGGTCTAAAAAAAGAATTGGATCTTTTTGTCAATGAATATAATAAGTATATTGAAGTCAACCCAAATGATTTTCGTTCTCATCTTGGTCTGGCCAATATTTATATTTATCAGCGACTTTTTGAGGTGGATCATTTAAAGGAAGCTCAAATTGTTTTGGATAAGGCAATTATTCTTTCACCTAAGATGGAGCAACCCTACTGGATGAAATCAGTGGCCTATCTATATATGCGTAAATTTGATTTGGCACGGGAGTGGGCAAAAAAAGCCTACGATTTGAACCCCAGTGTTGAGAGAAGCCAGGTGGTGATTGATTATATTAATAGTTCAATTAAAACTTTCCCAGAAATTGATCTGTATAATTTTTGGTAATATATAAAATAATAATGAAAAATTTCGCCATATTTTTAACAAGAGGAATGTCTCTTTCAAAATGGGACAAGATTGGTTCCATTCAAAGGGAAATAAAGCCATATGTGAAACTGGCTGATGTTTTTGATAAAGTTTATATTTTTAGTTATGGTGCAAACGAATCGGTAAAATATGCTAACCTTTTTCCTATAAATGTCGAAATTGTTTCTCGAGCAAAATTTTTACCGATTATTATTTATAGTTTTTTACTTCCATTTATTCACTATAAAAAATTGAAGAATATTCAGTTTTTAAAAACTAATCAGATGGATGGTTCTTGGACGGCCGTTATTGCCAAGAAACTTTACCGAGCCAAGTTAGTGATTCGGTGTGGTTATGAATGGCTACAGTATTTGGAAAAAATCAAATCCTTATATTTCAAAAGAAAAATTGCCTATTTGATTGAGAATTTTGCCTATAAAAATGCTGATAAAATTGTGATTACTTCCGAGGAGGGTAAAATGTTTATAAAGAATAAGTTCGGAATTGAAGAGTCAAAAATTAAATTGATTCCGAATTATATTGATACTCAAAGATTCAATCTTATTGAAACAAAAAAAGTTCCTGGAAGAATAATTTTTGTTGGACGGCTTGATCCAGTAAAAAATCTTGAAAATTTAATTAGAGGTATGAAAGGATTAAAAGCCCATTTGGTGATTATTGGGGAAGGGTCTTTAAAGAAGGATTTGGAGTCATTGGCTAAGAGGGAAAGTGTTCGGGTGGAGTTTAAAGGAATAGTTTCGCAAGAAAAATTACCTCTCGAATTGAATAAGGGTGAAATATTTGTCCTGTTGTCAGTTTCCGAAGGGAATCCAAAGGTTTTGCTTGAGGGGATGAGTTGTGGTTTACCTTGTTTGGGTTCGGATATTTCAAGTATCAAAGAAATAATAAATGATGGTTTAAACGGAATTTTGTGTCAGACTGATGCCGAGTCTATTCATCAAGGCTTGGTTAAATTATTGGAAAATGCCGATTTGAGAAAACAGTTAGGAATTAATGCTCGAAAAACCATAATGGAGAGATTTAGTTTTGAAAAAATAATTGAAAAGGAATTAATGCTTTATGAATAAATATTATGATAAAGAAAATAAGCGCTTGGTGGTTATTGGCGAGCCCGCTACAGAAAAATTTTGGGAAAAGCATTGGCTTGATCCAAAAGATTTTGAACAGCGGGTAAAAGCTGGAGCTAGTTTTGGAATAATTAAAAAATATACCTCAAAGTTTTTGACACCTAAAGCTAAAGTGATTGATGCTGGCTGCGGTATTGGCCAAAACGTCTATGGTCTCAACCAGTGGGGATATGATGCTTACGGCATAGATTTTACTGATGAAGTGGTAAAAAAGACAAAGCAGATTTTTCCTGATTTAAAAATCTCTACGCAGGATGTCCGAAAGTTAGATTTTCCCGACAATTTTTTTGATGGTTATTGGTCTCTTGGGGTAATCGAGCACTTTAAAGATGGTTATGATGACATTATTAAAGAAGCCAAAAGAGTGATAAAAAACGACGGCTATTTGTTTTTAACGGTACCTTGGTTTTCTCCTTTGCGTCGATTGAAAGCCAGGTTTGGGTCTTATCCAAAAATCGATAAAAACTCTGATATTGGGCACTTTTATGAGTTTATGCTGGATAGGGCACAATTAGTTAAAACAATTCAAAAACAGGGTTTTAAGCTCATTTCTTGTCACCCAAATGATGCCGTTAAGGGCTTAAAGGATGAAATTTTCTTTCTTCGGCCTGTTTTGCAGAGAGTTTATGATGGGCGAGGTTTTTTTACTCGGGCTTTGCGTGGTTTGCTTACCATAATTTTTGCCTCTTTCGCTGGTCACATAATTTTGCTAATATTCAAAAAGCATGAAAATAATTTATAGATTTTTTTTGAAGCTGTCACTCAGGTTGAGCAACTGGCTTTATAAGGTGATAAGTGTCCTGGCTATCAAAAGTGAAGGAGGACTGCATCCAAAGCATCGCCTTATTGGTTATCATAAATTTTTCTTGGATAATATATTCGTCAGTGATTCTGTTTTGGATATTGGTTGTGGTAATGGTGCCTTGGCTTATGATATTGCCAATAAAGCGAAATCAGTCGTTGGTATTGATATTTTAGAAAAGAATATTGAAAAAGCTAAAGCCAGATTCAACAAATCAAATATCAAATATCTGATTGGTGATGCCACCAAAGATTTAAGTGGAGAAAAGTTTGATGTTATTATTCTTTCCAATGTCCTGGAGCATATTGAAGACAGAGTAATTTTTTTAAAAGGTATAAAGGGCTTGGCAAATAAAGTTTTGATACGAGTGCCGATGTTTGACCGTGATTGGTTACCTTTATATAAAAAGGAACTAGGTATAGAATGGAGATTGGATAAAACACATTTTACTGAATATACTGAAGCGTCATTTCGGGAAGAAATGGAGAAGTCCGGTTATTTAGTAGAAAGTTTAGGTGTTAAGTTTGGAGAAATTTTAGCAAAAATAAAATAAAGATGATAATTTTTGAAAAAATAGATAAATTAATTCGAGCTGTCTTGATCAGTATCAGAGTTCTATATTATAGGTTACGCCTTGGGTGGGGGGTCACCGTTGGTGGGCCAATAAAAATTTTTGGTAACCGCCGAAACATAATAATAAAAGGCAAAGCTGGAATAAATGCTTTTTGTGTTATTGGTGCTAGCGATGATGGCAAGATAATTATTGGTAACAATGTTAGTATCAGTCCCTGTTCGGTTATTGTTTCCTATGGCCTTGATACTTCTGTTTTAGACATGAAGAGACCTCATAAAAGTTCCGGTGATATAGTTTTAGAGGATAATGTTTGGATATGCTCAAATGTTACTGTTACGGGAGGAATTAGGATCGGTAAAAACTCGGTTGTGGCCGCTGGATCGGTTGTCTCAAAAGATGTACCCGCAGACTGTATTGTGGCCGGAGTCCCAGCTCAAATTGTAAAGAAATTAAGATAAATTTTATGAAAATACTTTTTAACACAAATTACGTATCTGCCGCTACTAATATAGGTATTGATCAGATGATTCCAAAACTTGAAGCTGCTGGTCATAATATAAAGCGAAATGATTGGAATAATTATCAAAATTATGATTTGGTTTTTTTTATGTCTCCAGATTCAAGGGTGGCGGAAGCAAAAAATAAAAACCCAAATATTTTAACCTGTATTATTGACCCTAAAATAGTCAGTTTTTTTGATAAAATTAAATCTAAAACTCTTTGGAAACAGCCAATAATGAGAGAATTGAGATTTGCAGATTTTTTACTGGTAAGCTCTATTGAACACAGGGATAGTCTTCTAAAATACAATAAAAATCCATTTATTAATTATTTTTTTCCAATTACGCCTAAAGAGAAAAAACAGCACACAGAGAAGAAAAAAATCACCATAGGCTATCATGGAAACAAAGTCCACCTGGATTCTATGGCCGATGTTTCTTGGGCACTTGATAAATTATCAGAAAAATATGACATTGAATTTTTGGCAATTTATAATATTCAAAAACTTGGAAAATGGGTTATGAATAGGCCTAAAAAGTGTAAGGTTATTGATACCCAATGGACATCTGATATGGCAGAGGATTTAAGGAAGTGTGATATAGGAGTATCTCCCTCATTACAGCCAATCAATATAAAATTAGGCCTTGCTTTCACTAAGTATTTTTTAAATAGGAAGTTTCCTTATAGCCCGGATGATTATTTGTTTAGGTTTAAATATTCAAATGGCCCCGGGAGATTATATAATTTTGCCATGCTTGGTATACCGGTAGTAGCAGATGCCACTCCTTCACAGTGTCAATTCATACAAGATGAGAAGTCAGGATTTATTTGCTGCACAAAAGAAAGTTGGTATAACAGTTTGGAGAGGTTGATAGGAGACGCTAATTTGCGAAAAATGCAAGGGGAAAACCTTTTTAATTTCATAGAAAATAATTATTCCATTGAGAAAAATTTTGAAAGATTAATGGGTTTTATTAATGATTTGCAGAGTGTAAAAAAGAGGCAATAATGCAAGATTTTTTAATTGATTTATTTCTAAAATTAGGGTATAAATAGGATATGAAAATTGTCGCAATTGGAGCACATCGTGACAATATTGAACTGGCTTGCGGTGGTACGCTTGCCCGGGCTATACGCAAAGGTCATCAGGTAAAATGCATTGTGATGTCCCAATCGGCATATAAAAATTATTTGCCAGATATTATTTTTGAGAAATTCTGTTTATTTTAAAATCATTGAATGAAAAAAAATAATAATAAAAATAGTTTTTTACCATTTGCATTACCTCTGATCGGTAAAAAAGAGATAGGTGAAGTGATTGATACACTTAAATCAGGTTGGTTAACTACGGGGGTTAAAACTAAAAAATTTGAAGAAGAATTTAAGACTTTTGTGGGGGTTAAATATGCTTTAGCAGTAAATTCTTGTACAGCAGCTCTGCACCTTGCATTAATAGCTTTGGATATAAAAGAGGGAGATGAAGTTATTGTTCCGACCATGACTTTTACAGCTACGGCTGAAGTCGTAACTTATATGAAAGCAAAACCTATTTTTACAGATTGTAATCAGGATACTTTTTTGATTGATTCAAAAGAGATAGAGAAGAAAATAACTAAAAAAACAAAAGCAATAATTGCGGTTCATTATGGAGGTCAATCCTGTGATATTGATGCCATTATTAAAATTGCCAGAAAGCATAAAATAAAAGTTATTTGGGATGCAGCTCATTCCTTGCCAACTTTCTGCAAAGGCAAAAATATTGGCCAATTTCCTGATATTGTTTGTTTTAGTTTTTATGTAACTAAGACAATTACTACAGGAGAGGGAGGTATGGCTGTTACAAATAATAAGAAATATGCAGAAAAAATGAGAGTAGCTTCTCTTCATGGTTTATCTCGTGATGCTTGGAACCGTTATAAAAAAGGTGGTTCTTGGTATTATGATGTTGTTATGCCAGGGTTTAAATATAATTTAACAGACATCGCTTCCTCGATTGGTATCCATCAACTTAAAAAAGCTAATTTATTTTTAGAAAAAAGAACAGCTATTGCAAAAGCTTATAACAATGCTTTTAAAGGAATACAAGGTATAAAACCTCTCTACGTTGTGCCTTATGGAGAGCACGCTTGGCATTTATATGTAATAAGGATTAATAAAAAATTATTTGGAATCGATCGAGATACTTTTATAAAAAAAATGAGCGAGAATAATATCGGTACAAGTGTTCATTTTATACCTTTGCATTTACAAGTTTATTGGAAAAAAACGTACAATCTTAAATCAAAAGATTTTCCCGCGATGACAAAAGCATATGAGGAAATAGTTTCTTTACCGATTTATCCTAAAATGACCAAGAGAGATATAAAAAAAGTTATTTATGTAATTAAAAATATTCCTAATTTAAAAAAATGATTAAAAATAAAGAGAAGATTTTAGATAAGAAAAAAGAAATTATGAAAATTTTTTCAGGTAAAATAATATTGGTAACTGGTGGGCTCGGTAGTATTGGTTCTGCAATCGTACAGGAGTTATTAAAGTATAATCCAAAATTGGTAAGAGTTGTAGATAATAGGGAAACGGAGATATATTATGCAATTGAGGAAAGAAAAAATGAATCTGTTAAATATTTTTTTGCTGATGTTCGTGAAAAAGAATCTATAAAAAAGATAATATCAGGTGTTGATATTGTTTTTCATGCAGCTGCGATGAAGCATGTTGGTATTTGTGAACAGCACCCTTTTGAGGCTGTTAAAACAAATATCCTTGGTACACAAAATGTAATAGAATCATGTATTGAAGCAGGAGTAGAGAAAATGATTTTTATTAGTACAGATAAAGCAGTTAATCCAAATAGTGTTATGGGAACAACCAAACTTTTAGCTGAAAGAATGGTTTCGGCGATGAATAGTTCGCACACAAATTTAAAGACAAAATTTGGTGTTGTAAGGTTTGGAAATGTTCTATATTCAAGGGGTTCTGTTTTGGAGGTCTGGAAAGACCAATTAAAGAATAATGAGAAAATAACTATTACTGACCCAGAAATGACCAGGTTTATTATGGGTATTCCACAGTCTATTGAGCTTATATTTTCAGCAATGCGTTATATTTTTGATTCAGAAATTTTTATTTTAAAAATGCCTTCATGTAAAATAAGAACATTAGCTGAAGCTTATCTCGAAATTAATGGAAAACCAGCCAATTATTATAAATTAATTAAACCTAATGAGGGAGAAAAAGATCATGAGGAATTACTAGCTAATATTGAGAGTAAATTCCTTATGGAGAATGATCAGTTTTTTCTCAGATTGCCCTTGAGATTAGATGACGGTAATATAGAACCATATTTAAAAATGGGATTTAAATCTAGTAAAGAAAAGGGGTTTATATCGAGTGATGAAAGGTATTTATTAGATAGGGAGTCATTGAAGGTAATTCTAAAAAGATATATACATGAATAACGCTAATTTACAGAAAGATTTTGATATTGATTACGCGAAGAGAGTTGATTTTTTTTCAAAAGGGGAAAGATATAAAAATGAACTTGATGTATTAACTAAACTGTTACTTCTTGAGAGAGGGGATAGATTATTAGATATTGGGTGTGGTAGTGGAAATGCCATGACTTATTTTACTGAAAATATTGGGTGTATTGCGAAAGGTATTGAGAAGAGAAAGGAATACGTTTCTCTCGCTAAAAATCCCCAAGATATAATTGTGTCTAATGCCGAATCTCTACCCTTTAAAGATAATTCATTTGATAAGGCCGTTATAATTCATGTAATTGGTCACATAGATGATCCCATAAAAGCTCTAATTGAGGCAAGGAGAGTAATAAAAGGGGGAGGAAAATTAGGTATTATTACACCTAATAAATATTTTATATTTGCTATGAAGCCTTTAAATTGGATAGGAATTATTAAACATAAACCTGACACAACAAGGTTGAGACTTTATAGCCGTAAAGGGATAGAAAATGACCTATTAAAATCTGGTTGGAAAAATGTAAAAAGTATGACTTTTGGTGATCTTCCAAAGCTCCTAAAACCTTTTAGTTGGCTTGGTTTTATGAATATATTTAGGGAAAGAGTTATTGTTACCGCTGAAAAAAAATAAAATTATGTTTACTAGATTAATTGAAAAGATTTTCTTAAAAATAATAAAAAAGAAAATTGTCTGGAATTATAATAAATATTGTTCAATAAAAATTGGACATGCTGCTCTTTTTTTTAAAACAGACTCTTTTTTTTTAGGAAAGACAGCTAGTCAGTATCACCATGTAAATTTTTGGGAAGCCCTAGAAATATCTAAAATATTAAATAGATTAGGTTATTGGGTTGATGTTTTTGACCGAACAGTAGATTTTAATACACAAAAAATAGAAGATAAGTATGATATATTCATAGGGATTAGTGCTGGCATGTCGGGTAAAAGTTTCCCTCAAGTAGCATCAAAATTAAGAAAAGCATTAAAGGTTGCTTTTGTTTCTAGTCAAGATCCACAAATATATAATAAAGCAGTTATAAAAAGATATGAAAATTTTAAACTTAGACATAAAGATGTAAATTTACCTATGGTTGGGTTAAAGATTAATATAGATATGAATGAAGTCGTAGGCAATGCAGACGCTATTTTTTGCGAAGGAGAAAATATAACAATTAGCCAATATCAGAAATATAATAAACCCGTCTATCAGATTTTTGTTCCATCCTCACCTAAAATTATATTTAATTTACCAGAGTGTTACAATAGAAAAAATAATAATTTTTTATATTTTGGTTCAAATAGAAATATTCTGAAAGGTTTGGATATTTTAATTGAAATTTTTATTGATTTACCTGAATTAGAATTATATATATGTACTCCAGCAAATGAACCTGATTTTAACAAGGTTTATGCAGAAAAAATAAAAAAAACAAACAATATACATTGGATTGGTTTTATTGAAGTGGGAAGTGAGAGATTTGAGGAATTGACAAGGCAGTGTACTTTTGTTACGTTATTGTCTTGTTCTGATAGTATGGCTACTTCTGTTACCTCGTGCATGCGTAAGGGTATGATTCCTGTCATAACACCAGAAACTGATATAAATGTTGATGACTTTGGTTTTTTGATTGAGGATTTAGAATTAGAATCGGTAAAGAAAAAATATATTTTAATAAGTAAGATTTCAGATGAGGATAGAATTTTGAGAAGTGTAAAGAGTTATCTTGCTTCGAAAAAATATACTCAGGATAATTTTTCTTTAAGCTTCGAAAATTCGTTGGTTAATTTATTATTAGATAAAAATTTATTAAATAAAAAATAAAAATGGAAAATAAAATAACAATTAAAAATACAATATTAAAGACGGACGAAAGTTTGATAAAGAAGGGAATAGTTAACCTTAAAGAAAAAGGGGTTTTTTCTTTTATTGCTAAAACATTTGCCGTCATTGCTTTAATGACCAGGCGTATCTTGCGAGAATATATTCCGCTTAAGTTTATGATGTTGTTTTCCAAAAATGGCGAGGTCATAAAGAATATCCAGGGAGGTAAGATGATTCTAAATTTGAACGATGTTGGTATTTCTCGCGAGTTGGCTTGTTATGGCGTGCATGAGGTAAATAGCACAGCTGAGGTTAAAAAAATAATTAAACCCGGAATGAAAATCTTGGAAGTAGGGGCTAATATTGGTTATTATGCAGTTATTGAGACTCGGCTAGCCGGACTTACCGGCCACCTTTATGCCATGGAGCCCTCTCCCTTTAATTTTGATTTGCTTACCAGAAATCTAAAATTGAATGGTTTGGATAATTATAATTTATACAAAACAGCAGCTGGCTCAGTGGTGGGGAAAGCGAAGTTTCTTTTGTCTGGACGAAGTAATCTTTCCACTTTTATTGAGCGAGAGGATTTAACTGGTGAGGAAGTGGACGTGGACGTTATCCGTTTAGACGATTTTTTAAAAGATAAAAAAGTAGATTTTATTCGCATGGACGTGGAAGGTTATGAAGGAGAAATATTAAAGGGTGCAGAGGGTGCATTGGCTTCTGGTAACCGACCAAAATATTTTTTTATTGAGATACATTCCGAATTACTCCATAAAAAGAAAAGCTCCTGTAAGGATATTGTAAATTTTTTGGCAAAATATGGTTATGAAGTGAGGAAGGGTTTTTGGCGTGGTAGGACTGATCTTTGTGCAAACGGCGTGAAGGAAATGCTCGCCCATCCTAAATTAGAAATTGGCTACTGGGAAACCTTCTTTGAATTAAAATAACATGCCAAAAGTTTCAGTCATAATATCTGTTTATAATGGATCTAAATTTTTAGATCAAGCTATTGAAAGTATTTTGAAGCAGACTTTTGTTGATTTTGAATTTCTGATTGTTGATGATGCTTCAACTGATTCTTGCCCAGAAATAATTTCTACTTGGGCTAAAAAAGATTCCAGAATAAGTGTTATAAAAAATAATCTGAATATCGGTCTGACCAAGTCTCTGAATAAAGGGATTGAGATGGCCAAGGGGGAATATATTGCGAGGATTGATGCGGATGACGTTTGTTATCCGAAGCGTTTAGAAAAGCAGGTAGCTTTTCTTGATGCAAATAAAAACTGTGCTTTGGTTGGTTCTTGGGCAGAAATTATTAATGATAAAAATAACATCTTAAGAGTAGTAAAATACCCAACAGAATCAGCAAAGCTAAAAAGAGATTTAATAAAATACAACCCCTTTTTTCATTCATCTATTATGATAAGGAAAAGTACCCTGACTAATGTTGGTATGTATGATGAAAACTTTCGTTTTGCGCAGGATTATGAGCTTTATTTTCGAATAGCCAAAAAATATGATATTGCTAATCTTCCGGAGACTCTAATTAAATATCGGGAGATAAAAGATTCTATTACGAGTAAGAAAAATAGAAAGCAGATAAGTTTTGTTATTAAAGCTAAATTAAAAGCTTTGCGTGAGGGACAATATCCAAAGTGGTATTATATTTATATTATTAAATCTTATTTTGCTTGGATATTACCTGTTAATCTGAGGCGGGGGATTAAGACGTTGTTTCACTTTTAGTTTTAAATGATAATTTAATATCATTAATTAATTCTTCTTTCATTAGGAAAAGCAACCCAAAATATAGAATAGCTGAAATTACTATTATTAATAATATGGGAGTAGATAATATTTTTAGACTATAGGTAATTATTGCCATAATAATAGTGGCCATAATCATTTTTTCCATATCATTAACAATATGAAGTTTGGTTGTCTTTCGGACTTCACTAAAGATAATACTATTTGCTACAGTCAGTGCTACTACGGTGGCCACCGCAGATCCAGCAATTCCAAATATCGGTATTAAGATAAAATCTAGGATAATATTAGTTGCTGCTCCAAAAAAACTGGATCTAATAAAAACTTTTTGTTTGTCTTCTGCCAATATAAAGTCTGCTAATAAGGCACCGGGAAATACTATTAAAAGTGACAATAAAAGAATTTGAAAAGTAAGAACGGCCCCAATAAATTGATAACCAAAAGTCACATTGATTAGTGGGCCAGCCATAATAATTCCTCCTACTACAATTGGTAGGGCTATTAGTAAAGATAATAAGGAGGCCTTTTTTATAAGTATGGACATTTTTTCACCTTCTTTATTTTGACTAAATTTACTGATAATCGGGAAGAGACTAACACCTAAAAAACTGGGTAGAATGTACAGCATACTGATTGGTCTTTGGGCAGCGGCATACAAACCAAGAGTGTGGGGGTCTGTGAAAATTCCAATTATCACTGAATCAATACTCGTCATTAAAACACCAAAAACTCCCATGATTGTGAATGGCCAAGCTGATTTGAGGATAGGTTTAATAAGTTGTTTTTTAAAATATTTAAATACGCCAATAATATAGTTGCGTAAAAAAAATATTGTAATAAATAAACCTAACCCATTACCTATCATATAGGAATAAACCAAGGATTTGACCGTTGGATTATTTAGAAACACGCTTAAAACAATAATTGTTATCAATATTTCGGCGATGATTGATAAGCCGGCTTCCACCTCCATTTTATTTTCCGATCGAGAAATAGAAAAAAAGAAACTTCTCAGACTTTCACAAGTAACAGTAATGGCAATAATAAGCATTAGCGGTTTAGCTGCCTCAAATTTTGAAATCAATGGGGCGAATATAGCGATTATTATAATTGTTGAAAATAATAAAAAAAGTTTTACCACTAAAGCCGTTGATAAATACTCCAGTTTTTCTTCTGGTTTTTTGGCTAATTCTCTGGTTAAAATATTTGTTAGCCCTAAATCAGAGAAAATAGTAAATATTGTCACCAAACTCATGGCATAGGTGAAGATACCATAACCCTCTGTTCCTAAAATGCGGGCAATATATATTATTACACCAACTCGGAGAATCTTGGTCAGAGTAGTACCAAAGGTAATCCAAAAAGTATTTTTTACTATGGTTTGGCGAATCCCCGTATTTTTGAACAAAAAGTTTTTTACTCTTTCCATAAGTTATTAATAAGGTTATCATTTTTGGTCTAAATTTGCTACCTAGTAGTGAATTTTGCCATCGGATTTTACGAAAAATCCCCAAATTTTTCTATGGCAAAATCTACTACTAGGTGCTATTCTTATTTTTATGACCGAATATTTACTCGCCAGTATTGTTTTAATTGTCTTTTCTATCTTGATGATTTTATTTATCCGAATTTATAGTAGGATTAATGTTAATTCTAAAAAATCTGAGGACTTATTAGATGCGGATGACTTTACTATTTTAAAATAAAATATTAATATAGTTGACAGATGAAAAATTTAAAAAAGTTTGTTATTTTTTTATTCGCCACAGTGGCGATATTTTTTTGTTCCAATTTTTTTAATAGTAATGTGGTTTTTGCCACTGATAAAGTAAATATTAATACAGCTAATGCCACTGAGTTAGATACCATCCCAGAAGTTGGACCAGCCACCGCCACAAAAATTATTACTTATCGGGAAACCATAGGGCCTTTTATTGTGATTGAAGACATTATGAAAGTTAGTGGTATCAAAGAGGCCACTTTTGCTAAGTTAAAGGATTACATTACAGTGGGGGATAATTCTGCTGATAATCTTAATGAGGAAATCAGTACCACCACCGCCAGCACCACTGATTCCTCTGTTGTTTCAGATGGTTCAAATGAAAATAGTTCAAATACCAGCTCAAATATTGTTTCTGTGCATTATTATCAGGAAAATTTGAGTGATTATAATGAGTCACTTAATATATTTGAAGTATCAGCTGGACGAGAGAGGTTAGCCTATGTTGGTTCACCCATAAGTTTTGAAATAAAGTATAAATCATCAAGTGATTTAAAAAATAAGGTACCAAATGGTACTTGGTCTTTTGGCGATGGGACATCGTTGGTAGGGAATAAAGTTATTCATACTTACAAATATCCTGGTGAGTATAATGTGGTTTTAAATGCAAATTTATCGGAACTTAATTCTATTGCCAGGACAAAAGTAAAGATTTTAAAACCAAGCTTATCATTTTCTATTTTGTCAGATATGGCCATAGAAATTTTTAATCATGGGACCAGTGAGATTAATTTATATGGTTTTAAAATTATGTCATCTGGTCAAACATACACTTTTCCTCTGGATACCATAATTTCGGCAAATAAAAGTGTTATTTTTCCTGCTGAATATTTAAAACTAACTATAGGTAGAGATAAAATTATTTTGACCGATGCCTCTGGAAATGAACTAGGTTTTCTTAGTAAAGATTTTATTGCCTCAGGTTTAACAGAGACGGTTTCTATAGCAGAATATGAAAAATTTGCTATAGCTTATAAAAATCTCACTACTCCAAAAAATACTAATTCTATTATTTCAAACAATATAAATATTCCTATGACCGCCTCGATCATTAGTTCCATTGTAAGTGCTACCAGTAGTTTAGATAATCAGACGGAGGATACTTTCATGGAGGAACCAGTTGAAGCCCCAACCAGAGGATTTTGGTCTAGTGTTTTTCATCCAATTAAGACTATCAAAGACACTTTTTATAAATAGTTTGTTAATTTGTATTATATCCGTTATAGGAGTACAATATAAGGTAATATTCTGCTTAAAAAGCAACATATTTTATTAATTTATTAATTTTCTTTATCTCTTATGAAAAAAATTCTATCCTTTATTGGTTTGTCATTAGTTTTAGTAATGGCTCTTGTTGGTTTTTCTAATAATGCTTTGGCTGCTGCAGCACCAAATGATGTTGTTATAAATGAGTTTGTGCTTGACGGGACTCAGTGGGTAGAAATTAAAAATACGACCGCTAGTGATATAAATCTTACTTCATCAACCTGGCAATTAATTTCTGCTACTTCAACCGCTCCTGGATTAAGCACCACCACTCTTTCCGGTTTGCTTCCGGCTATGGGACTAATTACTTTTGCCGCTACGACCACTCCTGATATTTTATCTACTACTACTGCCACTAATCTGGTCTTGATAAATGATGGAATATCTATCTTTTCTTTGTCTTACGGTACTTCTACTGGTTTTGGTCCAGGACTTTATTTAGATGGTTTTCCTGGAATAGGCGAATCTGTTTCTTTGTTAGGGACATCTTCACCATCATTGAGTACTTCCACTCCCATCTCCAAGGGTTGGTTTAATGAAACTTTGGACCCTATTCCTGATTGTACAAATCCTCCTCAACCAGGCGAGGGTTTACCAGTAACTTTAAACGCTATCGCCACTTGTCTTGCTCAAGAAATTATCGCTGGTGTTACTACAAACATGGCAAGTTCATCAGACCCAACCATGATTACCGGATTATATTTTGACAAAGCTACAAAAGGAAGAATTACTTATAGTGCCGCTTTAAACTTAACTGACCAAAACAATCGTGTCTTGATTTCAACCTTTGGTACAAAAATGAAGATGAATCGAGGTAGAATTGGTTTGAAAGCTGCTTCCTCAACTATCATGCAAAATCTTGGAGCCACCATATCTATTTATGGTATGACCGGCCTTGGTTATGACAGTACTATTGGAACTTCTTCCCTTATGGTTTTAGATGATAATGATTTAGAAATTTCTACCAGTTCTCTCGATTTTCCTGAAATGCCAAGTATAAGTTGGGATGCCGGTAATGATGGTACCCTAACCTTTGACGCCAGCCACTTTACTGATTATGGTCCTAATCCAATACTTGCTGAAGTAACTCCAGTTTCTACTCCCACAGCTTCCACTAGCCCAGCTTATAACTTTAGTTCAAACGTGGCGGGAACTGCTATATACGGCGGTGCTTGTGCTATGGCTTCTGCCTCAACAACTGTTGGAAATAATATAATTCAATTTGGTCCTCTAACCGCGGCTACATATTCTGATTGTACTATTCAAGTGATTGATAATGGTGGTGCCTCAACAACTTTATTGGTTACTCCATTTACTGTTACTACTGGTTCTGTTGAAGCGACAGTAGATTTAGGAACAGCCGGTAACTTTGTTATTTTAGCAAAATCAGGAATCACCGGTGGTGCAGCAGTCACAATTACCGGAGATATTGGAGTAAGTCCAATCGCGGCCACAGCCATGACTGGCTTTGGACCAGTGTTAGATTCTTCAGGAACATTTTCGACATCAGCACAAGTGACCGGAAGATTATATGCAGCTGATTATACTTCTCCAACGCCATCTATGCTGACTACAGCTGTGAGTGATATGGAAACGGCTTACACGGATGCTTCTACTCGAGCAACCCCAGATGAAACTAATCTTGGTGCCGGAAATATTGGCGGTATGACTCTCGCTCCCGGTCTTTATAAATGGACAACTGGTGTAACTATACCAACCGATCTTACTCTTACCGGAAGTTCGACTGCTGTTTGGATATTTCAAATAGACGGTACTCTCAATATTAGTAATGGTAAAAAAATTATTCTTTCAGGTGGCGCAGATGCGGCAAATATTTTCTGGGCAGTCGCTGGAGAAACAACACTTGGAACAACCGCTGAATTTAAGGGAAATATTCTTTGTACAAACGCCCTTGGTCTCCATTTAAATAATGGTGCGACTCTAACTGGTAGAGCTCTGTCGACATTTAATGTTACACTAGACACAAACACAATTTCAGCTGTATCACCAAGTTCAGCAAAAGCTATTCTCTCTTTCACTATTCCTGGTCAAGTTGGTTCAACGACTATTAACGAAGCTAGCAGTACTGTGGCTATAACAGTTCCTTTTGGAACCGATGTCACAGCACTTGTTCCTACTATTGCTATTACTGGAGCATCTATTAGCCCAGTTTCTGGAGCAGGGAACAATTTTACGACCCCAAGTACTTATACTGTTACGGCGGCCAATTCTTCAACTCATGATTATACTGTCACCGTAACAATAGCTCCAGTTTCAACAATCGCTACCGTTACTTCTGGAAGCTATACAGTAAATGACGGCGCCAGCACAATTACTAACGTTACATATGGAGTAGCTTCATCAACTTTCTTGGGTAATTTAACCAAAGGTGAAGTAAACCAAACTTGGGATATTTCTAATATTGCTAATCCTGTTGTCACTGGAAATACTTTGGTGGTTACTGCTCAAGATGCCTCTACCACAAAAACTTACACTATAACCGTAAATGCAAATCCTACTGATATCACTGCTGTTGCCACAGATAAGGCCGCTTTGATTTCTGCTTCATCATCTTTATTGGCAACAAACTCTGCTTGGACAAGTATAACTGCGACTCTCTCAGCTCTTCCTGCCACAGGAACAGCTAGCTCGTCAGCTATCGCTTGGGCTTCTGCTTCAACAACACTTGTTTCAAATAATGGTCAAACAGTCAATCGACCTGCTTATGGTGCAAGCAATGCCACCACCACTTTAACCGCGACGATTTCCAGTGGTGCGGCTTCAGATACATTTGTAATTAACTTAACTGTTTTGGCATCTTTTAATCCAGCAAAATCTATAACGGGATTTACTATTCCAAGTCAGGTTGGTTCAACCACTATTGATCAAACGGCTTACACAATTACCGTGGTGATGCCAAGTGGTACAGACCCATCTTCTTTAACACCAACTGTTACTACTACCGGTTCTTCTACTAGTCCAGCCACAGGTGTCGCTACTGATTTCACTGCCACTACTACATATACAGTTACCGCTCTCGATGCAACCACCCGGGATTATGTTGTGACTGTTCAAGTGCTCTCGGCTACTCAAACTGCTCCAGATGGTACTGGTGCAGCCACTATCAGTACCACAACACCTGAAGTAGTTATTACTGATCCGACCGCTACTACAACCTTGACAATTAATAGTGGTGTAACTGATCCAACAATCGATGTTAGTGCCTTTATTGGAAGTATGGGTACAGGAACACTTCCGGCTATAAATATTACATCAAATAATGCCAATGGTACTGAAGTAGCAATTCCAGCTTCAACTTTGGTTACTAGCGCCAGTACTACCTGGGATGGAATAATTGCCGCTCCAACCGTTACCACCGTAACTCTGCCGACTGCCTCCGGTTATACAAGTATATTGAGTACAGCCATTGAATTAGGATTCTCCGGTGTTGAATTAACTTTTGATAAAGGTGTTAGAATTCTTCTTCCAGATCAAGCTGGAAAAAGAGTAGGTTATACTAGAAATGGAGGAACAACTTTTACTGAGATAACTGCTACCTGTGCCGCTGATAATCAAGTGACTGGGGATGCCTTATCAGCCGGTGCTGAATGTAAAATAGATGTTGGTAGTGATTTGGTCATCTGGACTAAACACTTTACTAGTTTTGCCTCATTTACTCAGATAGAAACTACTAGTGGTGGAAGCAGTGGCTCAGTCGCTATTATTCCTGTTGTCACACCAGTTATAACCCCGGTAGTTCTAGATACATCAGGGATTATGCATACTCTCGCTTCTGATTTGAAATTAGGATCACAAGGTACAGATGTGGTTGAACTACAAAAAGCTTTAGTATCTGGTGGTTATCTAGTTATGCCAGCGGGAATTTCAATGGGGTATTTTGGATCAGCCACTAAGGAGGCGGTTATAAAATATCAAATTAAAAATAATATTCAGCCAGCCGTTGGTAATGTTGGGCCATTAACTCGAGCAAAAATTAATGAAAGTATAAACGTCAGAAATCTTGTTAATTTACTTATCCAGTTGGGAATTATTTCTCCTGATAAGGAAGCTATTATCAAGACAATTATTTGGTAATACTAAAATAGTTTTTCTAAAAAACTCTCGTCAAAAAACGAGGGTTTTTTAGTATTTAAAATCCAGAAAATCAGAGGTTGACGACAAGAAAAAAATAAGTATACTGGTATTCATAAGCCCAAGACAGCTGGTGATCGCAAGATCTTAATACCCGGCCGAGGTTGAAAATGTAAAAATAAGCATTTTCAAAATTCCTCTATTCGTTAACGGCTTTTATTAAAGGTCGTTTTTATTTAATCGGAAGGTAAGGAATTATTAAATTTGATAATTCTTACCTTCCAAAAAATCATGCCAATATCAAAAAGTAAAAAGAAAGAAATTATTCAGAGTGTTTCTGACATAATGAAGGATGCTAAGGCAGTAGTCTTCTTTAATTTCAAAGGTTTCAATGTGAAAAACACTATTGAAATGAGGAGAAAATTGCGTGAAGCCAAAGTAGGATATTTAGTTGCTAAAAAGACTCTTGCTAAAAGAGCTTTTGATGAAGCTAAAATTACTGGAGAAATCCCTAATATGGTAGGTGAGACAGCTATGGCTTATAGTATTGATCTCACTGCCCCAGCTCGAGAAGTCTATAACTTTCAAAAGAAATTTAAGGATAATTTATCTATTGTTGGGGGAATCTTTGATGGCAAATACATGAGCAAGGAAGAAATGATGGCTATTGCTCTCATTCCTTCACAGCAAACGCTTTATGCTCAGTTTGTGAATGTTATCAATTCACCAATCCAAGGTTTTGTTATGGCCCTTGATGCTATAGCAAAGAAGACAGTTTAATTTATTAATTCAGATAGGATATTCAAATTTTTTGGTCCGGACCCAACCAGACTCAAAAAATTTAAAATCCTATCTTCATAATTACAAAAACATGGAAGAAAATAAAGTAGAAATTCCAGCCAAGTTCAAAACCATTGTAGAGAGCATTGAAAAAATGTCTGTCCTGGATTTGAATGAGCTGGTAAAATTATTGGAAAAGAAATTCGGAGTGTCAGCCGCTGCTGTAGCAGTAGCTGGTCCCGCTGCAGCGGTAGAAGCTGGAGAGGAAAAAGCTTCATTTAATGTTGAATTAACTGATGGTGGTGCTCAGAAGATTGCTGTTATTAAAGTAGTGAAAGAAGTATTAGCAATCGGTCTTAAAGAGGCCAAGGATATGGTGGATGGTGCACCTATCATGATGAAAGAGGGAATGAAGAAAGCCGAAGCTGAGGATTTGAAAAAGAAAATTGAAGCTGCCGGAGGTAAAGTCACATTAAAATAATGCTAACTAAACCCTCTCGGGAATATTCCCGAGAGGGTTTTTAGTATGTGTAAATAAAATAATTATTAAATTTGTCAACTCTTTTATTAGTTTCTAAAAGGAGTATGATAAAAAAACACTATGGAAACATTAAGTAAACTGTTTGGCAGTGGAGAGCGGGTAAAAATAATGCGTTTATTTCTTTTTAATCCAGAAGTTCTTTTTTCATTAGATCAAATTATCAGCAAGGCAAAATTATCACCAAAATTAGCCAAGCTCGAAATTGATATTTTGCAAAAGGCCGGCATGATTAAAAGTAAAAAATCTTTCCAATTATTTGAAGTTAAAAAACACGGAAAAATTTCTGAAGTAAAAAAGAAAGTTATTTGTTGGTATCTTGATTCTGGCTTTGAATATTTATTACCAATGAAGAATCTTTTGATCAATACTCGGCCACTTCGAAAGGAAGAAATTCTAAAGAGATTATCTAAGGCCGGTAAGCTTAAAATGGTGATTGTGGCCGGTGTTTTTATTCAGAATTCGGATAGTCGGGTAGATTTGTTGGTGGTAGGAGATAATTTGAAGCGGGGGATGCTTGACCGTATTATCAAAATAATGGAAGCAGAAATCGGTAAAGAGCTTGTATTTGCTTCATTTGAGACCGCTGATTTTCACTATCGTTTGGGTATGTATGATAAGTTAATTCGAGATATTTTGGATTATCCCCATCAAAAGCTCCTGGATAAGTTGAATATCAAGGCAGAATAATGATATAATGAAGGGGCAAAAGGAAAGGTCGAAACTAAATTTCCTTCGGCAATTGTAGTTTTTAGTATTAATAATAATAACTTCTCTTTTAATTTTAAAAGAGATTAATAAAAAATAATTTAATATGTCAAATCTTTCAACCTGGGGAGAAGTACTCCGAACATCATTCCAAGATATTTGGTTAGGTGTGGCTGGTTTTGTTCCTAGTTTTTTAGCGGCAGTCGTTTTGTTTATCGTCGGTTGGTTAATAGCTGTTCTTTTGGGCCGATTAGTAAATCAAATTGTTAAAACCATCAAGTTAGATATTGCTCTTCGAAGTGCTGGTTTTGATCAGGTAACAGAAAAGGCAGGATTCTCTTTGAATTCAGGTGTTTTTCTAGGTGCTTTGGTCAAGTGGTTTATCATCGCTGTTTCATTTGTTTCAGCTCTTGAAATACTCGGTCTTAAAACAGTCACTGCATATTTAAGCCAAGTAGTACTCGGTTATCTACCACAAGTAATAGTCGCTGCCCTTATTCTTTTGGTTTCTGTTGTTCTTGCTGAAGCTATTCAGAAAGTGGTAGTTAGCGGTGCAAAAGCTGCTGGCATCTCTTCAGCTAATGGTTTAGGAGTAATTACAAAATGGGCAATCTGGATCTTTGCTTTTATGGCTGCTTTGGATCAATTGCAAATTTTAAACGGTTTTATTCAGCCATTATTTATCGGTATAATCGCCGCTATCTCATTGGCCCTTGGTCTTTCTTTTGGTCTTGGTGGTCGCGATGCGGCTGCTCGATACATTGAGAAAGTAAAGGAAAACGTTTCTCGATAGTTTTTCTAAATTTTAAATTAAAAATAGCCCTCTAAACCAGGGCTATTTTTAATTATCAACCTCACCCTGCATCAGAATGCTACCCTCTCCTCGACTGAGGAAGAGGGCCAGAGACATAAATAATTTGTTGTATCTTTCCCTCTCCTTAGTCAAGGAGAGGGCTGGGGTGAGGTTGTGTTAATATTATCTTATGACTCACATTCATAATCTTAAACATTTACGAGACGTCAGAATAAATTTAAGAAAAGAAATTACTCCACAAGAAAAAATACTTTGGCTTAAATTACGGAATAATAGTTTAGGTTATAGGTTTCGTCGTCAGCACAGTATTGGAAATTTTATAGCAGACTTCTTTTGCCCAGTAAAAAGATTAATTATTGAATTAGATGGTAGTCAGCATTTGGATAATATGGAATATGATAAAGAGAGAACGGAATATTTTGAGAGTTTGGGGATTAAAGTTATTAGATTCTGGAATAACGAGGTGAATACAAATATTAATGGGGTGATGATGAAGATAGAAGAAGAATTAAAACAACCTCACCCGCTATCAGAATAGCGACCTCTCCTCGACTGAGGAGAGGTAAGGATCCCCCGAAACTGGATTTTCCTTTTTCCCTCTCCTTAGCCAAGGAGAGGGGTTAGAGGTGAGGTTTGTATAATGGTTGCTTTTTCCTCATAAAGTATTACAATTTAAACATAGAAATTTATTAATTAAATTAAAATATGAATTTTGAACAACCAGTAATGGAGGAGGAAAAATCCCAAGAACAACTTGCACAAGAATATTTAGCCGCCTATGAAGAATACAAAGAAATAAGTGATATGAGATCAAATCATTTGAGGGTGTTGGACAGCTTGGAAGATGAAACTGCCCCTAAAAATATGATAGATGAACAGAGGGAATTATTTATGTCCTTACATGATAAAGAAAAGGCTGCGATGGAAAGATATGTAAAAATTGGTGAAAAATTAGCACCAGAAACTAGAGATAAGTTTCTTAAATAATCTTAATAAAAATAGCCCTATTTCTGGGGCTATTTTTAATTGATAAAGTGTGGGTTCTCGATGGAGAAAAGCCGGGAATCTGGGAAAAGTATAAAAAGGGATAAAAATGCTTGACTTTAAAACCGCTTTGTATATAATAGCCAGCACACAGATATGTTTAACAAAATCAATTTAAGACAGCGGAAGTCATAGCCACGTCTTTTAGATGTTGCCTTGAAACCCGCTCGAAAGAGTGGTTTTTGTTTTCAGAAAGAATGATGTTTGAAAAATGAATCCCATCGCAACACACCAATTTAACTGTTGGGTCTTTTATGGTGTTGAAGGTGGAAAAAGGTAAAAATAAAAGTTCGTTGCATAATTAATTTTAGGCAACGGATTAAGATTAATCCGCTCAATTAAGTTTGAGCGAGATAAAGTATTTTCACATAGCGAATGACAGATCGTAAAAAATTTGAATTCGAATATGTAAAAAGATTGTGGTTTTTAAATTTCCTAATAGGAAATTTAAGAGTATATGGTGGATGCCTTGGCTCTAAAAAGCGATGAAGGACGTAGCATAGCTGCGATAAGCTTCGGGGAGGTGCCTAGCAACCTTTGATCCGGAGATTTCCGAATGGGGTAACCCTATCGTTTCGACGATAATCAAACACTTGATGTTTGATGCAGACCCTGGGAAGTAAAACATTTCAGTACCAGGAGGAATAAAAAACAAAGTCCGCAAGGACAATATTTCGTAAGTAGTGGCGAGCGAAAACGAAACAGCCCAAACCAATCACAAACCCTGAATACAACCAAAAAATTTCAGAAACATTCTCGGAGCGATTAGTCCGCGTTAAGCGGAGAGAATAGTTTTGAAATTTTTGTAAGATGGTTGCATGTAGAGTTTGTGATTGGGGTTATAAGATGACAACTTCGTATTTATATGAGAGAAGTTATAAAATATTTTGTTAACGGAATCTGCTGGGAAGCAGAACCCAAGTGGGTAATAGTCCCGTACGTGAAAACAATAATATCTTCTTTGTTGTCAAACTTGAGTACCTCAGGACACGAATGGCTTGAGGGAATTTGCCGGAACTAACCGGTAAGGCTAAATATTTTTAGAGACCGATAGTGAACAAGTACCGTGAGGGAAAGGTGAAAAGCAGCCCGGTGAGGGCAGTGAAATAGACCTGAAACCGTATACTTACAAAGAGTGGGAGCGGGCTACATAGTGTGCATAAATTTTTTGTGCTCAGTATGTAGTCCGTCACCGCGTGCCTATTGAAGAATGAGCCAACGAGTTGATATATACTGCCGGCTAAGCCCTTTAAGGGTGGAGCCATAGGGAAACCGAGTGTGAATAGCGCGTATGTAGTATCTATCAGACCCGAAACCAGAGCGAGCTTACCATGAACAGGATGAACCTTGTCGAAAGATGGGGGGAGGTCCGCACACAAGAGTCGTGCAATTCTCTGTGATGATTTGTGGTAAGAAGTGATAAGCTAACCGAGCCTGGTAATAGCTGGTTCTCTCCGAAATAGCTTTTGGGCTAGCGTCAGATGTACCTTTAGGGGGTAGAGCACTGGAAGGTCTCGACAGTCAGAAATGACGCGAGACCTATCAAACTCCGAATACCTAAAGTCAATTATCTGGCAGTTAGACTGTGGGGGCTAAGCTCCATTGGTCAAAAGGGAAACAGCCCGGATCTCAATTTAAGGTCCCTAAATCTATGTTCAGTACACTAAAGGTGGTGATTTTTCTCTGACAGTGAGGATGTTGGCTTAGAAGCAGCCATCATTTAAAGAAAGCGTAACAGCTCACTCACTGAGAGATTTCGCGCCGCAGATGATCGGGGTTAAACATAGTACCGAAACTGAGGATTAGATATTTCTTCGGAAATATATACTGGTAGGAGAGTATTCTACTCTGCGATGAAGCGGAAGGCGTGAGCCACCGTGGAGCGTGTAGAAGTAAGAATGTTGGCACAAGTAACCGCAATGCAGGTGAGAACCCTGCACGCCGAAAGACTAAGGTTTCCTTGGCGATGTCAATCAGCCAAGGGTTAGTCGGGCCTAAGGGAATGGCGAGAGCCGCACCCGATGGACACATGGTTAATATTCCATGACTTTTATGTATAGTGATGAGATGACGAGGTCTAGTATGCTTCGCGCATTATTGGATTTGCGTACATGTTTTTAGGACGATCTCCAGGAAAATCCGGAGGTCTATCTTTAATGATATTCCAAGGAACAGGTAGGGCTTGAGGGTTCGCCCTTGAGTATGAAGCAAAGCAGGCCTCCAAGAAAAGTCTCTAAACTTATATGCATAAGATCCGTACCGTAAACCGACACAGGTAGTCAGCTCGAGTAGAGTAAGGCGAACGAGTGAGAGTTCTCCAAGGAACTCGGCAAAAAAGCAGCCGTAACTTCGGAATATGGCTTGCCCTTCTTTTAAAGGAGGGGCCGCAGCTAAAGTATGTCTGGCAACTGTTTATCAAAAACACAGCTCCCTGCGAACTCGCAAGAGGATGTATAGGGGGTGACACTTGACCAATGCCAGAAGGTCAACCATCGCTGGTGAAATGTCGCAAGATGTTTTGCTGTGTGATGTAAGCCCTGGTGAATGTCGGCCGTAACTATAACGGTCCTAAGGTAGAGAATTTTTGAAAAAGAATTCTCTAGGACTAGGACTGTTAAAAATTATGTGCCTTGATAAACGAATAACATTACATTTAAAGCTATCTACTATATCGTAATATATAGTTAGTCCAATCATAGTTAACAAGAGACCAACACTATGCATCCGATCTCAATTTGAGAGGATGAAGAGAGAGTCCAACTTCGGGGAATAGTTGAGCGAAATTCCTTGTCGGGTAAGTTCCGACGCGTTGAATAGTGTAATGCCTGGGCAACTGTCTCGGAGAATCGCTCGGTGAAAATACAGTACCGGTGAAGATGCCGGTTACCTGCAGATAGACGAAAAGACCCTAGAAGCTTTACTACAACTTGATATTGAGTATATGTTTTTGCTGCGTAGCGTAGATGGGAGGATTTGAGATTTTCTTTTCGGGGAAAGTTGATCCGACAGTGAAATACCATTCTTTAAAAATATATATTCTAACCTGTGCGGAAAAAACGCATGGTGACAGTATCTGGCGGGTAGTTTTAGTGGGGCGCTATCCTCCCAAAAAGTAACGGAGGAGCCTATTAAGGTCAGCTAGCCGCGAATGGAAACCGTGGCGATAGTGCATTGGCATAAGCTGGCTTGACTGTAAGATGTACATATCAAACAGGTGCGAAAGCAGAGCAAAGTGAACCGACGGCACGCATTAGATGCGGCCGGAGATTATCGGACAAAAGCTACTCTAGGGATAACAGGCTAGTTCCGCCTAAGAGTTCATATCGACGGCGGAGTTCGGCACCTCGATGTCGGCTCATCTTATCCTGGGGCTGGAGAAGGTCCCAAGGGTTTGGCTGTTCGCCAATTAAAAAGATACGCGAGCTGGGTTCAGACCGTGAAGGAATTAAATTTATTTGATTTTTTCACCGTCTGAATCCCACGAGAGAATTTTTCGTTTATAAAACTCAAATGACCAAATGAGTAATTTTGTCATGAGTATAAAATAGATAAGTAACAATCAAATCACGGCGGTACCGCAGAGCTTTTAAAAAAGCGGCGTGGTATCAAGCTGATTTATATCGGTGGAATCCACGAATAAAATCGACGGATAATACCGAGGGAAGTTTGTGAATTTTGTTGAGGATTTTGTTCTTTTGGTGGCACTATATAGCTCAATTGGCAGAGCAAGCTGGTGAACAGCTATGTACGGTTCAAGTCCGGATGGTGCCTGAAGGAGGGTGTAGCTTAATAATGGATTCTTTTATATTTGCGCTGAACGATGTGACAGCAAGAATAAAGAGAAACCGAGAGCACTGGAAAAAAATCCAGAAGGCAAGGGTACGTATAATCCCTTCACCCTCCAACCAAACCCCCTGATGATTCAGGGGTCTTCAATAAAATTCATAAACACCCGTAGAGACTAAATATCAGCATCCCTCAGAGCTCGTTTTGAGCGGCGTGGGAAAAGCTATAGTCCATTGCAAGAAGTAATTCTTGATAACAAGCGTGAGACAGGTTGGTCTCCTATCTACTGCAGGCGTTGATTCTTGAGGGGATTTGACTCTAGTACGAGAGGACCGAGTTGAACAAACCTCTGGTGTGTCTGCTGTCCTGCCAAGGGCATCGCAGAGTAGCTAAGTTTGGAACGGATAAATTCTGAAAGCATCTAAGAATGAAACCGTCCCCAAGATAAGGAATCGTTTGAGACTCGTGAGAGATGATCACGTTGATAGGCTCTAGATGTAAGGCGAGCAATCGTTTTAGTCGAGGAGTACTAATTAGTCGATTTCTATTAGGAAATTTAAAAATCCAACCCCACGTTGCTCATAATAATGAGCTATGCGGGGCGCAGTCTAGAAAATACAAAAATCTTAATCCGTTGCGTGGAATTAATTTGGCATTATAATAATGTCATAGAATTTTACGAGTACCTTGAAAAACATGTCCCGTAGTAAGTTTTACTTTACTACTGGGATCAAAATTTGAAATTTGGGAAAAATTCCAAATGTTCTTTTCACTAAGCAATTAGTGAGAGTAAGCTCGAGTCATTGTGTTTGCTGATGATTTGCATAAAAAAACTACCAAAGCTAAACTACACCTGCAAAACACATGCCTTTAATCATGCAAGCACAAGAGAACTATGTAGTCCTATCCGACCTTAGTTTGTTGTGGGTTTTATCCCCATCTCGAGCGAGCCGTAATTTATTTTACGGCCCAAATTTCAGATTTTGATTTAAATTAAATAATTGAATATTTTGTTCTGGTGATTCGGCGCTATGGTCACACCTGTTCCCATTCCGAACACAGAAGTTAAGCGTAGTTGCGGCGATGATAGTCTCAATGAGGCAAAAGTAGCTAGTCGCCAGAACAAAGTGTTTAATTATTTTTTTAAGTTCTTTCAGACGCGGTCCGTTTGTACTTCATATTTTTAAGGGCTCTTTCCGAAATCGCCCCGAGGAATATAAAGGAGGACCGCGTCGCTTTCTTTTTCCAAACACCTTTTAAAAGGTGTTTTTTGATTTGCAATTTTTTACAGGGGGGGGGTAGAATCAAAGTATTATTAGAAGCTTAATTAATATAAAGATATGGAAAAATTCTCGAATAAAGATTCTAGTAAAGAATCATACAAATCTATTAGTCATGTATTGAATGAAAGCTTCGATAAGAATAAAAAGGAATTGGTTCAAAATTCAATTAGTTCAGATAAAATATTAAACTTACTTAAAGATTCTAGTCTTGACGTTACTAATTTAAAGATTGAGGTAGTTTTTCATGGGCTAGTGGCGACGGGTAATGATATGGGTCAATTTGAAGGAATATTTGATTGTGTGGATATAAAAATATCAAAAGAAAACAAGGTTATATATGTGAATCGATTTTGGGGTGATTATAATTATAATGAGGAAAAAAAAGAACAAGCAGAAAAAGATTCACATAATTTCAATAGACAGAGAAATAAATAATTTTGAGATTTATTATTTATCTGAAATGTAATTAATTTAATTCTTAGTAGAGATTAGTAGTGTTTTGATTTAAATTTATTTATCGTTATAGACTCTGACTTACAGTCACTGTACACTTTAATATGGTCACACTTTTTCCTTACAGGAACGGTCTACTTATTGGATTTTTTATTTAGTTAATTTTTCTTCTATTTTCATTAAAACCCCATTAAGATTCTTATTAACATCATTATTCCAAAATCTGAGCACAGTTATTCCTAGAGACTTAAAATAATTTGTTCGTTCCTGATCATATTCTTCATTATCTAAATGTTGACTACCATCCAATTCAATCACTAATTTTTTGATTGGGCAGTAAAAATCAGTGATGAAATTTCCAATACTATGTTGTCTACGGAATTTATATCCAAGATGACCATTTTTTAACCTATTCCATAATATTGCTTCTTCGGGTGTCAATTTGTTTCGTAAAGTTTGCCGAGTCTCTTTTAAATATTTATTATTGTAAACAAAATTAAACATTTGATAATAATAACATATAAGACCCACCACCTCCTTTCGCAGACTCAGGACTCCTCCTTAGAAAGGAGGAGAGTAAGAGATATCAAAACATGATTTTGAATTTTTTTTCTGACTCTCCTCCTTGTTTAAGGAGGAGTGGCCTTCTGAGGCCGAGGTGGTGGGTTATTGCATCTTTTGTTATAATAATCAAATGTCCTGGGCGCAAAAAAGAAAATTAATTTATTTGGGTAGTATTATTTTGATATTTATTTTAGTGGTAGTGATACCTATTGTTTATCAGTTCTATAAACCGCCCACCTGTTTTGATGGCAAACAAAACCAGGATGAATTAGGAGTGGATTGTGGCGGTGTCTGCACCCTTCTTTGTCCTTCCCAATATGTCCCGCTTAATGTTTTGTGGTCCAGATTTTCCAAGGTCAGTGACGGTGTTTATAATGTTTTGTCCTATATTGAAAATCCTAATTTAAATGCAGGTGCAAATAATTTATCTTATACTTTCAAACTTTATGATAAAGGCGGAATACTTTTAAGTGAGAGAAGTGGCATTACTTTTGCTCCGGCTAATAAAATAATGGCTATCTTTGAGCCCGAAATGTACACTGGTAAGCAAGTGCCCACGAGAGTAGATTTTACTTTTACCTCAACCGCTGTTTGGACTAAGCAGGCAAGTGAGGAAACTGGTTTATCTATTTCTGAATTAGCCGTATCAAGAGAAGATACAGCGCCACGTCTTAGTGCTTTATTGACAAATAAAAATTCCAAGGAAATAAAAAAAATTGAAGCTATTGGTATTGTTTATAATGCTTCAGGTAATACCATCGCTTTTTCTCGCACCATTATAGATTCAATTCCTGGTAAAGGATCACAAGATATAAATTTTAATTGGCCAAAACCATTTTCTGAAACTTATGCTAGGACAGAGATTGTTTTTAAAGTTTTAAAATAGTTATGGGAGGACTTTTGAGAAAATTGATGGATATTGATTGGATCCTATTTTTTTCAGCTATTTTTATTACCTTAGCTGGTCTGATGACTATGGGTTCTTTTGGTGCCTCCAGCGAATATTTTCATAAGCAAATAATTTGGATTTTAATATCTGTGGTAATTTTCTTTATTCTTAGTCTTTTTGATTATCGTTTTTTGAAGCGAACTGGAGTGGTGGTTAGTATTTATGTTGTTTCTGTTTTAATGCTTCTGGCTTTATTTGTCGTCGGGCATATCTCAAAGGGTGCTCAAAGCTGGTTTGATTTTGGTGCCATTTCCTTTCAGCCGGCAGATTTTATTAAATTGGTAATCGTAATACTTTTAGCCAAATACTTTTCTAAAAGGCATATTGAGATAGCTAATATTCGTCATATTTTTGTTTCGGGCTTTTATGTTTTTATTGTTTTTGCTTTGGTGTTTTTTCAGCCGGACTTTGGTTCAGCTTTAATTATTTTTCTTATTTGGCTAGGTTTGATTTTACTTTCTGGTATTTCTAAAAAACATTTATTTGCTGTATTTTTGGTTGGTTTTATTGCCTTTGGCTTTCTTTGGAGTTTTGCTTTACATGATTATCAAAAGAGTAGGATTATTAATTTTATTTATCCTTTATCAGATATTCGGGGGAGTGGCTACAGTGCTTATCAAAGTACTATTGCCGTGGGCTCTGGTGAGCTCACCGGTAAAGGTATTGGTTATGGTACACAGTCAAAATTAAGTTTCTTGCCGGAATACCAGACGGACTTTATTTTTGCTGCTTATGCTGAAGAATGGGGTTTTCTTGGAGTACTTTTTTTCTTTGTTTTATTTGGAATTTTATTATGGCGAATAATTAGAATCGCTTATTATGGCTCCAGTAATTTTGAAATATTATTTGGTTGCGGTATCGCTATTATGTTTATCAGTCATTTTTTGGTAAATGTGGGTATGAATATCGGTATCATGCCGGTTACCGGTATTACTTTTCCGTTTATGAGTTATGGTGGCACAAATTTACTTACTTCCTTTGTTGGTCTAGGAATTCTCATGGGTATGCGTCGATATCGTCGCGCCGCTCACAAGGATATGATGAAAAATGAGTTTTTGGGAATATAAATTAGTATAAAACCAAGGTTTTACTTATCATTTTTTCCTTACTGAAATCAGCTTGAATTTTTTTCTGAATTTCTTGACCAAAAGTTAGCATTTTCTCTGGTTTATTTATAAGGAAATCAATGGCTTTTTGTATTTCTTCCGGTTCCTTTGGTCTCACCAAAATACCATTTTTCATATCATCAATTATTTCTGGTATGCCTCCTACTCCAGAAGCAATTATTGGTAAGCCAGCTTGGCCGGCCTCCAGTATCACATAAGGTAAGGCCTCAGTGATGGAGGTGAGAGTAAATATATCAAAAGCTTTAAGATATTTGGCGGCGTCGTCAACTCGGCCAACCAGAAATACGGTATCTTCTAAGCGATATCTAGCAATTCTTTGTTGTAATTTTTCTCGTCTTTCACCATCACCAATAATAATCAATATTGGCAAAGTGGACCGGTCATCACTTTCTACTTCAAGCAAATGCATGGCTTCAATCATATATTTTAAGCCCTTATTTTTATGTAATTCAGAAATTGTACCTAGCCACTGCCTATTTCCAAGGTCCAAATCTGACGGCAATTTTTCTGTTATTTTTTCTTTAGCTAAGTTTTTTTCTAGAAAATCAATTTTTTCAATACCATTTTTAATGACTATTATTTTATTCAAAGATGAATTATTTTTTGAAATTTGATTTCTGGTTTGTTCAGATACAGCGATAGTTTTATGAGCAAGGGCAATAGTACATAAGTGAAATAAATAAATTAATTTTTTTTGTATTTTATTTCGATCTTCATTAAAAGCCCAGCCATGACTGGTAAAGATAATCTTAGGTACGCGCGTTAGTCGGCCCACTAATGTTCCCAGGAAACCCATTTTTGAACTATTTAAATGGATAATATCTGGTTTTTCCTGACGGAAAATTTTAAAAAGTTTTATAAATACAGAAAAATCTTTCAAAAGATGTATGTCTCGTGATAAATTTCCAAGTATAATGGTTCTAATTTGGGCAGATTTTAATTTTTGAGCTAAAGCACCATCGGTACCTAAAAGGACAGCTATATCATATTGGTCTTTTGGTAAGGAGGTGGCCAGGTCATAGACGTAGCGTTGCGCCCCACCCCAGTTACTTTTTGTAATACAATAAAGAATTTTTTTCTTTGGTATCATCATAATTTGTAATTCGTCACCATATTATAGCATATTATTGTAGTTGAAGAATATTCAAAAAGTTGTATACTTCATCTGTTATGAAAGTGATCAGCAGAAAAGAATCTTGGCTCTTATTTGGGGGAGATGTGCTAGTTTTTATTATATCCTTGTGGTTGTCCCTTTTCATTCGGTTTAGTGAGCTTCCTCCCTCTGCTCTTTTTATTGACCACTTGGTGCCATTTGGTATTTTATTTATTGTTTGGTGCAGTATCTTCTTTGTGGCTGGTCTTTATGAAAAGCACACCACGGTTTTTAAAAGCCGTTTACCGACCCGAGTTTTTAATACCCAAATTTTCAACAGTTTTCTGGCGGTAGTCTTCTTTTATTTTGTACCTTTTTTTGGTATTACCCCAAAGATTACTTTGTTTATTTATATTTTGATTTCTTTGTCATTAATTTTTATCTGGCGAACCTTTGGTCAAAATATTTTTGGTTTAAAATTAAGGGAGAAAGCGATGGTTTTTGGTCGGGGAGAGGAAATGAATTATTTATTACAGGAAGTAAATAATAATCCTCGTTATGGTTTGGAATTTGTTTCCTCTTTTGATTTGAACAAAATAAAAGAGGTGGATTTTCAAAAGGATATTATTGAGAAGATAAATCCCTTGAATGTTTCGGTAGTAGTTATTGATGTTCAGAATGAGAGTTTAAAGAAAAATCTACCACATTTTTATAATTTGTTATTTTCTAAAGTCCGTTTTGTGGATATAAACAGTTTATATGAAGATATTTTTGATCGCGTACCACTTTCTCTGGTGGGTTATGATTGGTTTTTGGAAAATGTTTCTTTATCAACCAATGTCACTTATGATGCTTTTAAAAGATTAGCTGATTTATTATTTGCTTTGGTTTTTGGTTTATTGTCCTTAATTTTTTATCCTTTTGTTTATTTGTTAATCAAACTTGATGATGGTGGACCAATTTTTATTACTCAAGAGCGAATTGGTAAAAATAATAAATTAATACGAATAAAAAAGTTTAGGACCATGAGTTTTAATGATAATGAACAGGTGGAAAATAAAAAAGAAAATAAGATTACTAAAATTGGTGCCTTTTTGAGAAAAAGCCGGTTAGATGAGATACCTCAGCTTTGGAATGTCTGGACAGGGGATTTGTCACTGATCGGACCCAGACCAGAATTGCCAGCCCTCGCTACCACATATGAAAAAGAAGTGCCATATTATAATGTTCGTCACCTGATTCCACCGGGCTTGTCCGGTTGGGCACAGCTGTATCATGAAAATCATCCACATCAAGGGATAAATATTGAAGAAACTAAAAATAAACTTTCCTATGATTTGTATTATGTAAAAAATCGTTCACTGATATTGGATTTAAAAATTGCTTTAAAAACTATTAAAATTTTACTTTCTCAGACCGGGAGGTAAAACTAAGAATTTTTGCAACCTTTTGGGTTCTGACCCGAAAGGTTGCTTTTTTTTTGTGCTTGATATGATTAAAAAGTTAGAATTATTAGATTTAATAAATATAAATATGGAAAAATTTGAAGGAAGTAAGGATGAAATAAAAGATCAAGTCTCAAAAATACTAGTAAATATATTAGAAAAAAGTTCAAAAAATGAACAACTTTTAAAAGAGGATATCAGTTTTCTATATGAAACACGGTTTAACACCGGCTGGTTTGGGCTGACCTTAAATGAACCTATAAATAAAGTTTATGGTTTATTAGATGAACAGCAAAAAAAAGACCTTGAAAGACTTTTATCAAAAAGAGATATTAAATCAGATCTTTCTGTTTTAACTGGTTTTCCAAGAGAGCAGATAAGCACGACGAACGACGAAGCTGTTTCGGGGGGTATTAAATATCATTATGGTGATCTTAGTTTTGCAGGAACTAGAAAATTAGTTGAGGGTTTAAAATTACCCGAGACGGTAAACGGTACTCTTAATTTTTGGTCTATTATTAAAACTGATGGATTAGAGGGTGTAGAGCTCCCTAAGATAGTTGGTGGTGATTTAGTCCTCTCTAATCTTGATTCAGCCAAAGGATTGAAGCTTCCTGAGAGAATAGGTGGAACTCTTTACTTAGCTGAACATAAATCAGCAGAGGGTGTGGAATTTCCTAAAATAGTTGATGGTTCAATTGATCTTGTTGGTCTACGATCAATTAAGGGTTTAAAACTCCCCGAACATGTTGGCGGGGTTGTTGACTTTAGACTTCCTAAAGCTGATATAGAAGAATTAAAAAAACAATATCCTAATTTAAAAATTACTAACGGATAGTTAGAAATAAGAAAATAGAGAATTTGCAAAAATTCCCAAATTAGCTATACTAGAGCTCATGTTTAAAAGACGATTTTGGGCGGTAATGTTGGTATTAGTGGCAGGCCTTATCGGCTATTTTGTTTATTCTACTAATGGTCCTGATTCTAGTAAGAAATTCAAATTAGGTTTGGATTTAAACGGTGGTATTGAGTTGATTTATCAGGCGGATACTAGCGGTATTGCTATAGCTGATATTTCTGGCAAAATGAATTCTCTTAAAGATTTGATTGAAAAGAGAGTAAACGTTTTCGGTGTATCTGAACCAATTATTCAAATTGAAAAAGTAGGAATGATTGGTAGTGATGCCTCAGAACAATTGATCGTGGATTTACCTGGACAGACGGATATTGCTGGAGCTATTGCTCAAGTGGGTAAGACATATGTTTTGGAATTTAATTTGTTAAAAAAAGAATTAGAAAATTCTACCAGCACTCTCCCTCTGACCGCGGATAGTTTTGAGTCCACTGGTTTAACCGGTGCTTTTTTGGAAAAAGCCACTTTGGAATTTAATAGTACAACGGGAGAACCAAGTGTGGCCTTACAGTTTGATTCAGAAGGGTCTGATTTGTTTGCCAAAGTTACCAGAGATAATGTAAACCGTCGTTTGGCCATTTTCCTAGATGGTGATATCAAATCTATGCCAGTTATTAGAGAAGAAATTACTGGTGGCAAAGCTTCTATTTCTGGTGGCTTTATGGGTTCGGCTGGCATAAAAGAAGCAAAGGATTTAGTTAGTAATTTAAATCTTGGTGCTTTACCAATACCAATTGAGCTTATTTCCACCCAAAGTGTTGGTGCTTCGCTTGGAATTGAAGCAGTAAATGCCAGTGTTTACGCTGGTTTTTGGGCCTTTATTGTGATTGCCCTTTTCCTTATTCTTTGGTACAGATTACCGGGTTTGCTTGCCGTTATTTCTCTTTCCATTTATGTGGCCATAAACTTGGCAATTTTTAAATTAATTCCTGTGACTTTAACAGCGGCTGGTATTGCCGGTTTTATTCTTTCTCTCGGTATGGCCGTGGATGCCAATATTTTGATTTTTGAAAGAATGAGAGAAGAGCTGGCACGCGGTCGGGAACTGGGTGATGCCGTCAAAGAAGGTTTTGCTCGCGCTTGGTTATCCATCAGAGATAGTAATACTTCAAGTATTATCACGGCTATTATTCTTTATGCTTTTTCCAGTACGCCGGTGGTAAAAGGTTTTGCTTTGGTTTTTGGTTTGGGTGTCTTTATTTCTATGTTCACCGCCATTACCGCTTCTCGAACTTTACTTTTAGCTATCAAGCATGATAATGCCGGAAAAGTGATGAAGTTTTTATTCAGTAGTGGTGGTCATAAATAAAAATAATTATGTTTATTATAAAAAATAGAAAAATATTTTACACTTTCTCTGCTCTTTTGATTATTATTTCTATAGTCTCTCTTTTTGTTTGGAAGTTAGAGTTGGGAATTGATTTTAAAGGTGGTTCAGTGGTGGAAATACGTTATGTGGACGCTCGGCCAGAAGTATCTGTGATTAAACAAAATATTTCTGATTTAGCTCAAACCATTTCACTTGGTAATTATGTTTTGCAACCAGTGGGTGATTCAGATTTTTCTCTGAAGTCTAGATTAGTTTCCGATATAGAAAGACAACAGATTGAAAATGCTTTTTCAAATAACGGAACAATTAAAACTGAATTGAAAAAGGTAAATTCTATCGGACCACTTATTGGTAAAGAGGCAGCCCAAAAAGCTATCGTTTCAATTATATTGGTTATTCTTTGTATTGTTTTGTTTATTACTTTTGCTTTTAGACATGTTTCAAAACCGGTCCAATCCTGGAAATACGGTTTGATGGCCATCATTGCTCTTGCTCATGACGTGATTATCCCTACCGGAGTCTTTTCTATCCTCGGGCATTTTAAGGGCTATGAAGTAGACACGCTGTTTGTAACGGCTCTTCTAGTGATTCTTGGTTTTTCTATTCATGACACGATTGTGGTTTATGATCGAATTCGAGAAAATTTGAAAAACTCTATTAGTCAAAATGATAAAAAAGATTTTGAAACCATCGTGGGGGAGAGTGTCTCACAAACTTTTGTACGGTCTATTAATACTTCCATGACCACTATTCTGGCTCTAGTTGTACTTTATTTCCTTGGTCCCGAAGCCACCCAGCATTTCTCCCTCGCTTTGATTATTGGTGTGGCTATTGGTACTTATTCATCTATCTTCATCGCCTCCGCTTTGCTTGTAACCATTGAGAAGTGGCAAAAGCAGGCTTAATATGCCTAAGAAAAATAATACATCATGGGGTGGGGTGGCCAAGTGGTATGACTCACTATTAAAAATGGACGGCACTTATCAAAAGGAAGTGATTTTGCCGAACCTATTAAAAATGATGAATGTGAAAGCAGGGGATAAGATTTTAGATATTGCTTGTGGTCAGGGATTTTTTGCTCGGGCCTTATCTAAAGAAGGAGCAGACGTCACAGGAACAGATATTTCTCCAGAATTAATTAAATTTGCTAAAGAGAAAGCCGGAAATAATGAAAGGTATTTTGTGGCAAATGCGGATAATTTTTTTAAGGAGATGGTTCGAACGAATTTTGTTAATGAAGAAAAACTAAATGGACCGGGTTTTGATAAGGCAATGATTGTTTTAGCGATACAAAATATTGAAAATTTAAATGGAGTATTGGCAGAAGCATCACGTGCGTTAAAAGTAGGTGGTAAATTATTTTTAGTTTTAAATCATCCTATTTTTAGAAACCCTAAACATACAGTCTGGGGTTTTGATGAAAAAAATAAAGTTCAATATAGGAGAGTGGATGAATATTTATCTGAATCACAAACAGAAATTGATATGACGCCCGGAACTGATAATAAAAATAAGAAAAAAAGTACTATTTCATTTCATCGACCACTTCAAATATATTTTAAGGCATTAGTAAAAAATAATTTTTTAGTTGGTCGGTTGGAGGAATTAGTTTCTAATAAAAAAAGTGAATCAGGCCCTCGTCAAAAAGCTGAAGACAAAGCTCGTAAAGAAATCCCTCTTTTTATGATGATTGAAGCGGTAAAAGTATAGATAGCCATTAGTAATATGATTTTGGAGGCTTCGCAGCCGGGTAGGCGAGACGGAGCAAATTTTTAGTAGAAAATTATGCGTGCTCCAAAAATTATATTACTAAGGGCGCGTCTGCTCTCAAAATCATATTCTCTGGAGCTAGGAAGTCATGCAAAATAAGGCTATTTTACGGCTTGACTTTGAATCTCTCCTGAGTATAATGGACTTCACTGTTTGATTTCACCTGATAGGTGATTTTTAGACAGGAAAAGTTCATTGAAATAATTTGGAAAATATTCAGCCTGATTATCGATATAGTCAGAGCTGAAGAGAACGTATAGTTTATGGAGCACACTTTGTGCTCTGGTAAGATGATACGTGCAAGTCAGATTTTAAGTATTTTTATAGATACTTTAAAATCATAAAATTTATAACTTATATAAAATGATTCGCTCACAAAATTTTAGCAAGTTTTGTGTAGTAGCGAGTTAGGACCAAACTGAATTTTGCAAAAGAGGGAAGTATTATTTTTTCTTTTGTTCCGTTCGAACTAAAACTAAATTTTTAATTTAATTTTAATTTAGAGTTTGATCCTAGCTCAGGATGAACGCTGGCGGCGTGGATAGGGCATGCAAGTCAAGGGGGTCGCAAGACAACCGGCAGACGAGATAGTAATAAGTAGGTACGAACCTAGAAGTCAGGAATAGCCTATCGAAAGGTAGGGTAATACTTGATAGTCCCGCAAGGGTAAAGATTTATCGCTTCTAGATCGGCCTGCTCGGTATCAGCTAGTTGGTAAGGTAATGGCTTACCAAGGCAATGACGCCTAGGGGGGGTGAGAGCCTGTTCCCCATCGATGGAACTGAGATACGGTCCATACACCTACGGGTGGCTGCAGTCGAGAATATTCGACAATGGGCGAAAGCCTGATCGAGCGACGCCGCGTGCAGGATGAAGTGCTTCGGTATGTAAACTGCTTTTGTAGACTAGAAAGTTTATTGATCAGTCTAAGAATAAGAGGTTGCTAAACTCGTGCCAGCAGCAGCGGTAATACGAGTGCCTCGAGCGTTATCCGGAATCATTGGGCGTAAAGGGTGTGCAGGTGGTCTTATTAGTCTTTTGTTAAATTCTTCGGCTTAACCGGGGACCTGCAAAGGAAACGGTAAGACTTGAGGATGCGAGAGGTTAACGGAACTCATAGTGTAGCGGTGAAATGCGTTGATATTATGGGGAACACCAAATGCGAAGGCAGTTAACTGGAGCACTCCTGACACTGAAACACGAAAGCGTGGGTAGCGAATGGGATTAGATACCCCAGTAGTCCACGCCCTAAACGATCTTCTCTAGGTTTTCGGAGTATCGACCCTCTGAGAGCCACAGCTAACGCGTTAAGAGAAGCGCCTGGGTAGTACGGCCGCAAGGCTAAAACTCAAAGGAATAGACGGGGACTTGCACAAGCGGAGGATCATGTGGTTTAATTCGATGACAAACGAAGAACCTTACCAGGGTTGGAAATCTAGTTGAAGAATAGTAGAAACATTATTCGTCCGCAAGGACAATTAGACAGGTGATGCATGGCCGTCGTCAGTTCGTGGTTTGAATTGTTCCCTTAAGTGGGGTAACGAACGCAACCCTCGTTGCCTGTTTTAAATGTCAGGCGAGACTGCCCACGATTTTGTTCAGAAATAAAAAATTTGTGAATAGAATCGTGGGAGGAAGGCGAGGATGACGCCAGGTCAGCATGTCCCTTTGATACCCTGGGCTACACACGTGATACAATGGCGCACTACAACGCGACGCAATACCGAAAGGTGGAGCAAATCGTTATAAAAGTGGCCTAAGTTCGGATAGAGGTCTGCAACTCGACCTCTTGAAGCTGGATTCGCTAGTAATCACAGGTCAGCTATACTGTGGTGAATACGTTCTCAAGTCTTGTACTCACCGCCCGTCAACTCAAGGGAATTGGGGATACCCGAAGTCTGTGCTTGCACGGCCTACGGTAAATTCAATAACAGGGAGTAAGTCGTAACAAGGCACGGGTAGCGGAAGCTGCTCGTGGAAATTTTCAAATTGAACAACGTCAGTATGATTTATGTGAGTATTTCATACTGACTTATTGAGTCGATATTAAATGCCTCAATTGAGCATTTAAGTGTTTGCCTAAACATGCAATAGGATGACCTTCTCGGAAAGACGAGATAGATTGACCAACCTAATAGAAATATTTTGTTGAGTTATAGAGCGGAACAAAAGAAAGAATAATATAAACAAAAAACGCCTTTAAATAAGGTGTTTTTTGTTGCCTGGAAATTTGCTTGACTTTTTCAATAGAGTATGCTATCATATTATTTATATAGTTCTTTAACGTCAGTGAAATACATTGCCTTAATTGAGGCAGAAAAGGAAGTTGATTTATGAATGAAAAAACAAAGTTTCTTTTTACCATGTTGGTCATGGCGTTTGTGATGATCGTTTTTGTCACGAATTTCCTCCCGGCGCCGGTAAACGTTTATCGTTCGGCTTCCACTGATTGTGTTTCCATGATTGAGACCAGAGAAGGAGTCATCACTGATCCAGCCAAGATTAAAAAAATTTTGGCGGAACATAATGACCAGTTCGTGTTTTACACGCCCTGATTTCCTGATCCTCCCCAAAACCGAGCGCCCCTAATTATCAAATTACCGGGGCGCTCTTTTATTTGTCTTTTTGTTATTTTTTTGTTATATTTCGAGGACAATAATGCGCGCATAGCTCAGCTGGTAGAGCATTCGACTGATACTCGAAAGGTCCTAGGTTCGAACCCTAGTGCGCGCACAAATTTAAAAAAGAATATTTTTTAATTTGTACACGCAAGTAAGTGCTTGAAGCACTTATGTCTAGGGTGAGAACGGCGGAACAATGCCGAGCCAGCAGGTGAAGCCGTGAGCCGGTGCCCAGACAAAATTTTTTGACGAAAAAATTTTAGTCGAGGGAGAAACCCCTAGTGCGCGCACAAATTAAATATTTTTTACTAGTTGAATTAAGTTAGTTTGAGCTATAATAGAGTGATGGATTGGATTCTTATTTTATTATTAAAATATAAATATTTTGTGTTATTACCACTGGCGATGTTTCAGGGGTCAATAACCTCACTTATTTCTGGTTTTTTAGTCTATCGTGATTTTTTAAATATAAATTTAGCCTTTATTATTTTGTTATTGGGTGATTTTATTCCAGACACTATTTTTTATTATATTGGATATTTTGGTCAAAATACAAAAATAGTTAAAAGATACGTCCTAGAAAATAAAATATTTTTTCATCATCACAAGGTAATCAGCAAATTGTGGTCTGAGCATGGTCGTAAGACTATGACTCTCGGTAAATTATCTTACGGTTTTGCCATTCCTTTTTTGGTTAGTGCGGGCATGGTAAAGGTGCCTTATCGTAAATTTATTTCCTATGCCATGGTGGTTTCCACCTTTCATTACGGATTAATTTTTTTAATTGGTTATCTTTTGGGTAGTTCTTATGCCTCCGCAAAATTTTATATGAATTTTTTGCATTACGGTCTGGCTATTATTAGTATAAGTTTGTTAATCATATATTTTGTTATAATAAGGTATGCTCGAAGGAAGGTTATTGGGTTAGTGGAGGAGGAAGAAAAAGAAATTGAGGGGAGGTAATATTCTTGTCATGGGTGCGTGGCGAAATTGGTAGACGCGCTACGTTCAGGTCGTAGTTCCCGCAAGGGATTGAGAGTTCAAATCTCTCCGCGCCCACAAAAATCCTAATAGATACTTGCATTTGACTTTTTTGTTATAATATGTTAAGCTTTTAAAAGATTAAGTTATTTTAAACAAACGCCGATAATAAAACAAAGGGAGGTCAGATGAGTAATCAGATAGTGAAGGGGATCGTAATGGCTGTAAGTCAGGATGGTTTGTCAGCCAAAGTTTCGATTGTCTTGAGCTCGGAAGTCGCTAACGGCGAACCCCGATTCGTGATAATTCGAGCTGATCATCATTGTGCACCAAGACTCTGCCGTGGGCAAAAGTACGGTGTGGATCTTGGTGAAAGAAGTTCGTCTCGGCTGATTGCTGAGAAGGATTATATCTTGCTGCGCCGACATAGTCATAATCCTGGCGTGGCCTGGCAGTGGTGTTTTGAGGATGACAAAGTGGCTGCCCTGGTTAAAACTGAAGTTATGACTGTGGCACCGGAAGTAAAAAAACTCACATATGGAGAGAAAGCTCGTCTGCGGCGGATTCAGGAATTCAAAGAAAGAAAGGCATCGACGGAAGAGCCATCATCTGAGGAGCAGGTAGCCTAAGTGTTGGCGAGGGCGAAGAGGGAAACAGAAGTTTCACTCTTCGCCCTCTTTTTTATTGTTAAATTTTTGCTATGATAACTTTAATGAGTAAAAATATATTAAATACAGCAAAAAAGATTCATTTTATTGGCATTGGGGGTATTGGGATATCATCGATCGCCAGAATGATGCTTTTGGAGGGGAAGAAAGTGAGTGGTTCAGATCGTGATAAAACAAAAGTAACTGATGAATTAGAAAAAGCCGGAGCGACTATTTTTATTAGTCATGATAAAAAAAATATTCCTATTGATTGTGATTTGGTTATTTTTACCGTCGCTATTCCGTCTGATAATTCGGAATTGGCAGAAGCCAAGAAAAAGGGAATTAACATGCTGACTTATCCGCAAACTTTAAATATAATTTCCAAAGAGAAATATACCATTGCCGTTTCCGGTACTCACGGAAAAACCACTGTGACCGCCATGATAGCAAAGGTGATGATTGACGCTGGTTTGGACCCGACGATAATAGTTGGTAGTTTACTTAAACAACTGGATTCTGCCCAGTCAGAATCATTCTCATCGTTTAATGGAGTACCTAATCACTCAGAGAATATTCTGACTGGGCAAGAAAAATCTTTCGTAAGTAATTTTATTGCTGGTAAAAGTAAATATTTAGTTGTGGAAGCCGATGAATATAAAAAATCTTTTCATAATTTAGAGCCCTCTATTTTGGTTATAAATAATATTGATGCGGATCATTTGGATTTTTATAAGGATGTGGCGGACATTCAAGATTCATTTTTGCATTTGGCTAAAAAAATTCCAAAAGATGGTTTTTTGATTTGTAATACCAAATTATCAAACTTACAGCCAATAATTAAAAATGTGAAATGCCGAATAGTTGATTATGGTGAACTTGATCTGAAAGCAAAATTATTAGTGCCCGGGGAACATAATCGGCAGAATGCCAAGACGGCTTTAGCTTTGGCCCAAGCTTTGAACATAAATTTAGCAAAAGCAGAAACATCAGTTTCTCAATTTTCTGGTACTTGGCGACGGTTTGAATATAAAGGAAAAACTAAGAGCGGAGCTATGGTTTATGATGATTATGCGCATAATCCGCAAAAAGTTAGGGCTGCTCTTCAAGGAGCCAGAGAGATGTTTCCTGACAAGAATATTATTGTGGTGTTTCAACCACATCTTTTTTCACGCACCAAATTATTATTAAATGAATTTACTACCGCCTTTAATGATGCGGATGAAATAATTTTGGCGCCAATTTTCCCCGCTCGCGAACCATTTGATCCAAGTATTTCTTCAGAGATTTTGGGGGAGAAAATTAGCCAGCAGAAAAAAGCTCAGACTCAGGTCCTCGGATCTCCTCCCTTATTAAGAAATAAGTGTCGGCCAGACCATTCGCCTGACCAATTTTCTGCTGGCTTTCAGGTTCGTGTTTCCAGTAATTTTCTCGACATCGAAACTTATTTAAAATCATCCCTTGGACCAAATGACGTTCTCATCACCATGGGCGCCGGGGAGCAGTACAAAATAGGAGATAATTTATTGAGTTAATCCAAGTAAGCCATGGCTTACTTTGTATTGTGGGCTCTTGACAGATATAGTTTTTGTAGTAGTCTAGAAAATAGATTAGTCGCTCTCGGTTATGGTGAAGCATGACGCTTCAAGATAACTGACGGCATAAAAAGAAAGGAGCTGACCATGTCCAATTCAATGGAAATGCTCGGCCGAATAACGAAAGAGTTAGTGCTGTTGTCTCATGATAACGGAGGGGTTCTTGGTGTCGTTTGCGATCTTTTGGAAAAGCTCGTTAATGATCAAGATACTTACTTACCTGAACTTAAACAGTTTGCTCGCAAAGAGCCGTGCTGGGTGAAAATTGGTCCAGTTATTAATAAACAGGTTGACCTTGCTATGTTGCCGACACTGCCTTTTCCTAACGCGATTATTCAGAAACATGTTGGCGGTAGAAAGGTGGTAATTCAGAAAGAGAACGGCAATGTTTACATTAATGGTAAACAGCTCGGTCTCTATCGTTCGATTCATCAGCAACAGAATGGGAACACCCAACAAACTGAACTTGGTGTGAGTGTGCTCACTGAAGTTGAAAAATTGCCAGTACAGAATGCTACTTTGTGTGATTTTTTGACGGCCCATCCGGAGTATGTTCCTGAGGCATGGAAAGAGAGAGACGGATCGGGAAAGCCGATTTTTGTTTGCTTCTGGAACAGTTTATTCCGAGAACCAAAACCAACCGCTCATGGTATTAGTCGCGGGTTTGTCCGTTGTGGCAGCTGGGACAATGGCCACTGGTTTCCTGGTTATATCTGTCTTGGACGGGTTTGGCTTTCTAATCGGTTGGCGGCTATTTTCGTCGACTAGCATATGGTCTTGCAGCTCGTTCATTAATTCACGAAAGTGGAAAGATGAACGAGCTTTTTTATTGACTTTTAATGGGGCTTTTGCTAATATACACGAGCTAAGCTCATAGGGGCTTTATTTTAAAAAAGGCATAATTTCAATGGCAAAAACATCAGTCAAAGCACGAGCCAAGAAAGATCCAAAATTTGCCTCACGAGTAGTGAGACGTTGTTTTCGTTGTGGCCGTAAAAATGGCTATATGAGAGACTTTGATTTGTGTCGTATTTGTTTTAGAGAGTTTGCTAATCAGGGTAAAATTCCCGGTATAAAAAAATCATCATGGTAAATGATCCCATTTCAGATTTGATTATCAGAATTAAAAATGCCGGCCAAGCTCACAAAGAATCGGTTTCTTTGCCATATTCAAAATTAAAAGAAGCCATTATCAATGTTTTAGTGGCTGAGGGATACTTGAAATCAGTTTCTAAGAAAAAAACCACTGCTGTCTTGGAAGTTGTTTTGAATTATCATAATGGTCAGTCAAAAATAAAAGAAGTAGAGAGAATTTCCAAATTATCCAGACGTGTTTATAAAGGTTGTGATGAAATCCACCCCACTAAAGGTGGTTTTGGCCAGTCCATATTTTCTACTCCCAAAGGTATTTTAACTGATAAACAAGCCATCAGAGAAAAAGTGGGTGGAGAATTATTGTTCAAGATTTGGTAGTTCGATAAAACACACTATAAATAGTTCAAAAAAATAACAAAAAAATGTCAAGAATTGGAAAAAATCAAATAACTATCCCAGCTAAGACTGAAGTCAAAATTGCCGGAGACACCATCTCCGTCAAAGGTCCTTTGGGTGAATTAACACGGACCTTTCGTCCGGGTATAAAAATTGAAGTCAAAGACGGTAAAATCTCTTTTGTGCCAGTGGCTAAAAATCCGAATGTCACTATGAATAGTTTGTGGGGTACGGTTTCGGCTCAGGTAAAAAATATGGTGCTTGGAGTAAACAAGGCCTATGAAAAGAAATTAATTGTGGAAGGTATTGGTTTTAAGGCCGATGTGGTAGGCACTAATTTGGTTTTTAAATTAGGTTTTTCTCATCCCATAACTATCGCTATACCTAAAAATATAAAAGTTACTTCTGAAAAAAATATTATTACGGTGTCGGGTATTGATAAAGAATTTGTTGGTTGTTATGTCGCGGAATTACGCGCTTTGAAGAAACCAGAACCTTATAAAGGCAAAGGTATTCGTTATGAAAAAGAAGTGATCAAACGAAAGGAAGGAAAGAAGACGGTTTAATTATCATTGAAAATAAAATGAAGAAATTGAATATCAAAAAAATGAAGGTAGAGAGAAGGCACAAAAAAATTCGAGCCAAAGTTTTTGGTACAGCCAAAATGCCTCGTTTGTCAGTTTTTAAATCAAATAAATATATTTATGGTCAGTTAATCAATGATGATAAAGCTGAGACCATTCTTTCTCTTTCTTCAATGAAAATAAAAGGTAAAACTTTTATGGCCCGCTGTACGGAAACTGGTAAGGAACTGGCCAAACTGGCTCAAGAAAAAAAGATTGATAAAGTGGTTTTTGATCGTGGTGGTTTTAAATATGTTGGCCGAGTAAAAGCTTTTGCCGATGGTGCCAGAGCCGGGGGGTTGAAATTTTAAAAAATTATGGAAAATGAAATAAAACAAAATAATAGTGCTCCTGGTATTACTACCAATGAAGTAAAAACGGTTGGAAAGGATGTACCTGTGGCTACTCCAGCACAAGTGGCTACTGGCCGCTATGCTCGTTTTACTCCTAGAACCTCTCCAAGAGGGGGAGCAGATTCTCGTCCAAAAAATTCACGAAAACCAGGACATCGAGATTCTCGTCCCCGAAATGAGTTCGAACAAAAAATGCTTAATATTCGCAGAGTGGCTCGTGTCGCCACTGGTGGTCGCCGATTTTCTTTTAGTGTGGCGCTCGTGGCTGGTGATAAGAAAGGTAAGGTGGGAGTTGGTTTAGGTAAGGCCAATGATACATCTTTAGCTATTGATAAAGCTTTGAGAAATGCCAAGAAAAATATGATTACGGTAAATACTACCAAAACTCTTTCTATTCCTCATGAAGTCGGATCAAAATATTGTAGTGCTAGAATTATGATCAGACCAGCGCCGGGCAGAGGTGTAGTGGCAGGCAGTGCTCTGAGAAATGTACTGGATCTAGCCGGAATAAAAGATGTGACTGCTAAAATACTTTCTGGTTCTAAAAATAAATTAAATATTGCTCGCGCCGCTATTGAGGCCTTGTCCAAGCTTAATAAAGTGCCAGTAAAGGAAGTTAAAATGGAAGCAAAAAAAGAAGCTGAAGTATCAATAAAGAAATAATTCAAATATTATGCAGATACATAACATAAAAAGAAAAACACAGAATAAGAAAAAAATGATCGTTGGCCGAGGTGGCAAGCGAGGTAAGACATCGGGCCGTGGAGGCAAGGGTCAGACCGCTCGTGCTGGTCATAAAGCTCGCCCAGAATGGAGAGATTTTATCAAGCGTATGCCAAAACTTCGTGGTTATAGTTTTCAGTCTATTACAGGAGTAAATAATCCGGTAATGTCTATAAATTTAGATTTGATCAACGCCGCCTTCAAGGATGGGGCTACAGTCAAACCATCCACTTTGTTTGCCGCCGGTGTGATTGAACAATATAAAGGTAAGAATCAAAAGATTAAAATTTTAGGTAACGGTGAAATTAAAAAGAAAATTACTTTGGTGGGCTGTACTGTTTCCAAGAGTGCCAAAGCAAAGATTGAGAAGGCGGGCGGCAAAGTTTTATAAAATATGCAGAACTTTTTTAAAAAAATAAGTTTAATTATTAAAGACCCTTCATTAAGAGGGAGGATTATTTTTGTGGTGGTGGCCTTGGTTATTTTTAGATTTCTTTCAGTTATTCCAGTCCCCGGTATTGATCCATTAAAATTACAAGCTTTTTTTAATAGTCCAACTGGTGATATCTTTGGTCTTTTTAATATTTTTTCTGGTGGTGGACTTTCAAATCTTTCCATCGTCATGCTTGGTGTTGGTCCATATATTACAGCCTCCATCGTTATGCAACTTTTGACCATGATTTTCCCTAAACTTAAGGAAATGTATCAGGAAGAAGGGGAGGCTGGCCGGGCCAAATTTACTCAATATTCCAGACTTTTAACTGTACCTTTGGCTCTTGTTCAGGGTGGAGGATTCCTTTTGCTTCTCGAAAAATCTGGTGTGGTTACCCAACTAACTTCATTGGAAATGATTGCCAATGTAATGGTAATAATTGCCGGATCAATGCTTTTGATGTGGCTAGGTGAGCTGATGACTGAATTCGGTATTGGTAATGGAACATCGCTTATTATCTTTGCTGGTATCGTTTCCAGAATTCCAACCCTAATTAGTCAATCATTGATTACTTTCTCTCCTTCACAGGTTCCACTTTATTTAGCTTTTGCCGTTGTTGCTCTTTTGATTGTCTTGGGAGTGGTTATTGTCACGGAGGCAGAGAGACCAATTCCGGTCACTTATGCTAAACGGATTAGGGGAAATAAAGTTTATGGTGGGGTCTCCACTTATTTACCTTTGCGAGTAAATCAAGCCGGTGTGATCCCCATTATCTTTGCCTTATCACTTTTGATATTTCCTCAGATGATTTTCCAGTTCTTAGCCACTGGTGTTTCCAATGGTACGATAAATGCTATTGCTAAATTTATTTTGGCTGCCCTGACCAATGGTTGGTTTTATTCCATCTTTTATTTTATTTTGGTATTTTTGTTCACTTATTTTTATACCGCTGTTACTTTTGATCCACATGCTATCTCAGAAAATTTGCAGAAAAATGGAGCCTTTATTCCGGGTGTTCGACCAGGTCTTTCTACCGCTGAATATATTGGTAAAGTCTTGACCAGAATTACTTTGGTCGGAGCAACTTTCCTTGGTTTTATTGCTGTGCTGCCTTTAGCTATGAAAGCTATTACTGGTATTCAATCTTTAGCTATTGGTGGTACGGCCCTTCTGATCGTGGTTTCTGTGGTAATTGATTTGATGAAAAAGATTGACGCTCAGGTGAGTATGAGGGAGTACTAAAAGTTAAATTTATTAAAAATCTAAAATACCGGCTCTAGCTGGTATTTTTTAAAATTTAAGGTAGATTATATAGATGAGTAAATTTTATGTAGTGGGAACACCGATAGGCAATATGGAAGACATTACTTTTAGGGCCGTGCGTATTTTAGGCGAGGTAGATTTGGTTTTGTGTGAAGATACTCGAGTGACAAAAAATTTGCTAACAAAATATAATATCACTACCTCCACCTTTAGTTATCCCTCAGATAATTTAAAACCAGGAGCAGATAAAACTAATCCTAAGGTAGAAAAGATTTTAAAAATGATTGAGGAGGGAAAAACTTTGGCTCTGGTTTCTGATGCGGGAACACCCACTATTTCTGATCCGGGTTCGGTATTGGTGGCAAAAATTAAAGAGACTTTTCCAGAAATTGAGATAATTGCCATTCCTGGGCCCAGTGCTGTTGCTTCGGCTCTATCTATTTCCGGTTTACCGGCTTCGGATTTTACTTTTTTAGGTTTTCTCCCTCATAAAAAGGGCCGAGAGACATTATTTAAGGAAATTATGGAGTCTGAGAGAACGGTAGTTTTTTATGAATCGCCACATCGGATTATGAAAGCCCTAGGCTCATTAGAAAAATTTATGCCGGAGAGAAAGATTGTGATTGCCCGAGAGCTTACTAAAGTGTTTGAACAAATTATTTCTGGCCCGCCAGTTGAAGTCATTAAATATTTTACCGATCATTCTGATAAGGTGCGAGGAGAATTTGTAGTGATGGTGGCGGGAAAGTAAAAATATGTTATATTGTAGTAGCTTTATAAGATAAATATAAATTTTATGAAAAAAATTTCTTCAATTATGGTTCTGGGTTTGTTTATAGTTTTTATAGTGTCACCTTATGCTTCTATCTCTAGAGTCTGGAAAGATTATATTTTAATTGTTTGTGGTATAAGTATTGCTGTTCTTTCTTTTCTAATTAAAAAAGAATTACATAAGGTCATTAGGATTGTTCACGGAGTCGATGAGATAAAAACTGACACTTATGTTGAAAGCAATCCACAATAAATATTTTTATATCGGATTGATAAGTATCGCTATTTTAGTATTAGCTTTTTTTGTTTTACCCATCCTTTTACCTGCCACTTTTATTATTAGTTCAAAAGAAAATTTAGCTAGTCTTACTTCTCCTATTGTTTCTGACGTCCCCTTACCGGTAAAAAAAGTGGTAAAACATCTTGAAACTCCCGAGGTGGTTAAGGGAATATATATGACTGCTTGTGTGGCCAGTATGCCCAGCTTTCGGACCAAGCTTTTAAAATTAGTAAATGAAACTGAATTAAATTCCATTATAATAGATATCAAAGATTATACCGGCACGATCTCTTTTGCTATTGATAGCCCTGAATTTAAGGATAATGCTGGGAGTGGTTGTAAGACCGCTGATATGCCAGAATTTGTGGAGATGCTCCATGATAATGGTGTTTATGTGATCGGTCGAATTACGGCTTTTCAGGATCCATATTTAGCTAAAATTCATCCAGACTGGGCCGTGAAAAAGAATAGTAATAAAGAAGTAAATTGGGCAGACCATAAAGGCATCAGTTATATAGATGCAGGAAATCAGGAGATGTGGCAGTATTTAGGGAATTTAAGTAAGATCTCTTATGATATTGGTTTTGATGAAATTAATTTTGATTATATTCGTTTTCCATCAGATGGAAATATGAATGATATTTATTTCCCCTGGAGTAATGATATTTTAATGGCCAACGCCACTAATACCGTGAGTGGAAAATCTATTGTTTTAAAAAGTTTTTTTGAGTATTTGCATGATAATTTAAATGACAAGGGAATTAAAATTTCAGCGGATTTATTTGGTATGACCACTACAAATTCTGATGATTTAAATATTGGTCAAGTCTTAGAAGATGCCTTGGCAAATTTTGATTATGTTTGTCCAATGGTTTATCCTTCGCATTACCCAGTAAATTTTCTTGGTTATAAAAGTGTGACTGAGGTAAACGCTCATCCTTATGAGATTGTAAAATATTCTATGGATTTTGCCGTCAAAAGAGCGGTGGCTTTAGGCGTTAGTCAGTTGAAATTAAGACCTTGGTTACAGGATAATGATTATCCAGTGCCTTACACACCAGCCATGGTTCAAACCCAAATTCAGGCCACTTATGATTCCGGTCTTACTTCCTGGATGCTTTGGGATGCGGCTAATACTTATACTCAATCAGCTTTGAAAACCGAATAAAAACTGTTATAATATCTTCAAATGTACGATCCAGAAAGAGTAACAACTTTTGCTTATGCGGATGCGAGAAATAAAAATGTAGAATTTGGCATTAAAGCCAAGGATCGAACGCGTCATGTCTATGTCATAGGAAAGACGGGTATGGGTAAATCTACTTTGCTCGAAAACATGGCTGTTCAGGATATTACCAATGGTGAAGGTATGGCGTTTATAGATCCACACGGCAAGACGGCTGAATTATTATTGAATTATGTGCCAGAGCATCGTCTCAAGGATGTTCTTTATTTTGCCCCCTTTGATTTAGAGCACCCCATTTCTTTCAATGTGCTTGAAGATGTGGGTTTTGATAAAAGACATTTAGTGGTGTCTGGTTTGATGTCTACCTTTAAAAAGATTTGGGTAGATGCTTGGTCAGCTAGAATGGAATATATTTTAAGTAATACTTTATTGGCTTTACTGGAGACCCCTGGTTCAACCCTTTTAGGTGTAAACAGAATGTTGGCGGATAAAGATTATCGTAAAAAAATTGTTGATAATGTGAAGGATCCATCCGTGAAATCTTTTTGGGTGGATGAATTTGCCAAGTATACTGATCGGTTCGCCGCTGAAGCTACACCGGCTATTCAAAATAAAATTGGTCAATTTACTTCTAACCCCTTGATTAGAAATATTATTGGTCAACCCAAATCATCTTTTGATCTGAGAAAGATGATAGATCAAAACAAGATAATTATTATCAACTTATCAAAAGGGCGAGTGGGAGAGGCCAACGCTAATCTTTTAGGTTCGATGCTCATAACCAAGATCTATTTGGCAGCGATGTCTCGAGCCGATATTTCGGAAAAAGAATTGCAAAAATTGCCAAATTTTTATTTGTATGTAGATGAATTTCAATCTTTTGCTAATGAATCTTTTGCGGATATTTTATCGGAAGCCAGGAAATATAAATTAAATTTAACTATCGCCCATCAATATATTGAACAAATGTCTGAAGAGGTAAGAGCCGCTGTTTTTGGGAACGTGGGAACAATGATTACTTTTAGGGTAGGCGCTTTTGATGCGGAAATTCTTGAAAAAGAATTTTCTCCGCAATTTACAGCCGAAGATTTGGTAAATCTTGGTTTTGCCCAAGTATATTTAAAGTTAATGATTGACGGTGTTAGTTCTACTCCTTTTTCCGCCACTACTATGCCACCAATCAAAGAACCAGAGAAATCTCTCAGAACAGAGGTGATTGAAATGTCTAGAAAACAATTTGCCATGAACAGAGCTGAAGTAGAACAGGAGGTAATAGATTGGCATAAGGATAAAGGTCAAAAAATTGATTCAAAAAATTTAGTAAAACCCATCAGTAGTGTCAGTCCAATCAAGTCACCAGAAAAAATAATTATTAAACCGGCCGAAATAAAAAATATACCACCAGTTAAGACTTTTTCCCAACCAAAATATTTTAAGCGGGAAGAAGTAAAACCACTACCCACCCCAGATTTACCAAATGATGATTTTATTCCACTAAAGGAATTAAAAGTAAAATTACCAGTGGAAAATAAGGGTGATAATCTGAAGAATAATATTAAAAAAGTGATGGATCCCAAAAGTTTGTCAGAATTAAGAGCAGTTTTACAATCATTTACCAAAAATAAAACTAATGATAAAGTTGCGCCGGTGAAGGAAAATTCGGAAAAACCGAAAGAGATTCCCGAAGATAAATTAAGGCAAATGCTTCACGTTGATAAGAAAAGTAAATAAATTATGAAAGATCCACTAAAATATTTAATTTGTGTAGGTATCTATGGCGTATTAATTGTTCCTTTTATTGTGGCCAATAGTATGTTTTTCCCTTTTATTACTGGTAAGGCTTTTACTTTTAGAATAATTGTTGAAATTATTTTTGGCCTCTGGTTTATTCTGATTATGAAGGATAAAGAATTTCGTCCAAAATGGTCCTGGTTATTAAGCTCTGGTTGTCTACTGGTTTTTATAATGTTTTTAGCTGATATCAATGCGGTTGCTCCTTTTAAGGCTTTTTGGAGTAATTATGAGCGCATGGAGGGGTGGGTAACTCTGGTTCATCTGCTGGCCTATCTTTTGGTGTTGAGTTCAATGTTAAGAACGGGAAAAATGTGGGAATGGTTTCTTCGTTCTTCTGTGGTCGTTAGCGTTATTATGGGCGGTATGGCTTATTCAGAAATGATAAATACGGGAGCAGATCGAGTATCAGGCCCCTTGGGTAATCCAATTTATATTTCTCATTATTTTTTATTTAATTTTTTCTTCGTGATTTTACTTATTTATAAGGATATTTTATTTAAATTAGAGACTTGGAAGGATTTAAAAAAGATTTTTACAAATTTATTATTGTATATTTATTTGGTTCCAGGGATTTTTTCTATTTATTTTGTTTATAAAACCTCCCGAGGGGTACTTTTAGGTCTTATTGGTGGATTGCTGATAACTATGGTTTTCCTAGCGATTTATGAAAAGCGACGAGTGGCCTTGAAACAGCTGGCTCTTGGCGGTATTCTGGCAATATTTATTTTGGTTGGAGGATTTATTGCTTTACGTAATACTAATTTTGTAAAGAATAATAGTACTTTGGCTCGCCTAGCGGAAATTTCTTGGAGTAATATTAATGGGCAGGCCAGACAATTAATTTGGCCAATGGCCATGAAAGGTTTTGAGGAGAAACCTCTTTTGGGTTGGGGGCAGGAAGGATTCAATTATGTTTTTAATAAGTATTATGACGCGCGGATGTATGCTCAGGAACAATGGTTTGATCGAGCTCATAATACTTCTTTAGATTATTTAATTTCTGGAGGAATTCTTGGCCTACTTTCTTATTTATCTTTATATATTGCGGCCTTATATTTGCTGTGGTTTAGAAAAAATAATTTGGATATTGCAGAAAAAGGTTTGATTACTGGACTTTTGGCTGGTTATTATTTTCAAAGTATGTTTGTTTTTGATAATTTGGTAAGTTATATGTTTTTCTTTATAACTTTATCATATATACATTCTCGATCGGTGGAGGGGACAGACGAAATTGAGGCACCAGCTCGAAAGGGGTATATATCTATTTTTGTTCAGAATGAAGAATATCAAAATTATATTTTGATTCCATTAGTAATTGTTTTGATCACAGTATGCGTTTGGCAAATAAATATTCCGGCCTTAAATGCTAACATAACTTTAATTCAAGCTTTTAGATTAGTTCAGGCTGGGAGAGTAGTTGACGGTTTGCAAAATTTTAAATTAGCTCTATCTTACCATTCTCTCGGTGATTCAGAGATTCGAGAACAATTACTTTCTTATACCCCGTCTATTTTAAGTAAGTCAGAAATTGATCAGCAGATTAAGAAAGATTTTTTTGCCCTTACTGTTGATGAGACGGAAAAACAAATTAGCAGAGTGCCTGATGATGCGCGTTATTATATTTTAATGGGATCTTTTTTGAACAATGTGGGTTTTTATGAACAAGCTCTGCCTTATATCAAAAAAGCCATTGAATTATCTCCTCAAAAACAAACAATGAGATTTGAATTAATTCGGGCCCTATTTCTTCTAGGAGAAAATAAGCTGGCCATGGTGGAAGCAAAAGGGGCTTATGAATTAGATAAAAATTATAATCAAGCTAAACTTATCTATATTGAAACCGTAAAAAATGAGATAAAGGCAGATGCTTTATATAGGGCTGAAGGGGAACAAATCCTTAAGGATTTGGAAGCTAATTAAAAACTTGCTTTTTCCCCTAGATTATGCTATGCTACTTTGGTGAGTGCTAGCAATGGCTAGCTTAAACGAATGTCTGTGTAAAGCCCCACTTCGGTGGGGTTTTGCATGTCTATTTGTTCTTTTGCTTGCTATCTGTTTTTAGACATACTATTATATGTAAGTGCCTCCGATTGTTCCCGGTCACAGCCGGCGGTTGCACTCATATAAGACATTAGTTTTGGAGTTAGCCCCCGCCGGCGTTGATTTGGAACAATCAAACCGCGAGGCATAATAAAACCTCTGCCGAAAGCGGAGGTTTTATGCTTTAATAGATAAATGAGTTTTAATATTCAAGAGAATGTTCTGCTAAAAGATTTCACTACTCTAAAAGTCGGTGGCTGGGCCAGATTTTTTATGGTGGCAAAAAATGAAGAAGATTTAAAACAAGTTTTTTCTTTTGCCAAAAGTCGAAAATTACCTATTTTTATTTTGGGGGGAGGGTCAAATCTTTTGATTTTGGATAAGGGTTTTCCTGGTTTGGTTATAAAAAATGAAATTAAAGGCCTAAAATTTATTGACCAGGCAGATGAAAAAATAATTTTGGAAATTGGGGCTGGAGAAATTTTGGATGAGGTTATTTCTCTGACTGCTAATAGAAATCTATTTGGTTTAGAAAATTTATCAGGGATTCCCGGGACAGTCGGGGGAGCAGTGGTACAAAATGCCGGTGCTTATGGATCAGAAATAAAAGATTGCTTGGTTTCCGTGGCCGGATTAAGGTTTCCAAATGGAAAACCCTTTGTTTTAGACAATAATGATTGTCATTTTGGTTATCGAAATAGTTGTTTTAAAAAAAATAAGAAATATATTATTACTTCAGTTACTTTAATTCTTAATAAAAAATCTCAAGTAAATCTAAAATATTTGAGCTTAAAGGAAAAATTGGAAACAGTAGAAAAAATTACTACTCAAACCATCAGACAAGCCGTTTTAGAAATCAGAAAGGAAAAATTACCTGATTGGAAAAATATATATTCTGCCGGTTCATTTTTTAAAAATCCAGTTATTACTAAGGACAAATTTGATGACTTAAAAAAAATCTATCCAAACCTGCCTGGTTTTCCTGAATCTATTGGTCTTATAAAAGTGTCCTTGGCTTGGATTTTAGATAATATTTGTCAGTTAAAGGGTTACCGGGAAGGGAATGTGGGCTTGTATGAAAAACAGCCAATTGTCTTGGTAAATTTTGGTCAGGTTAGAACCAGTGAAATCATAAAATTTTCAGAAAAAATCAAAAATATAGTTAAAGAAAAAACAGGAATTAAAGTGGAAGAAGAGGTAGAAAAATGCTAGTATTCTTTTATGTCATTTTTGAGCAATATTTTTGGGGATAAGTATACCAAGGCCATCAAGCCTTTTTGGCCTATTGTGAGCGAAATTAACGCCCTAGAGGGAGAAATCAGAGCTCTGTCAGACATTGATTTAAAAGCAAAAACAGAAGAGTTTAGAAAAAAGTTAGGAGAAAATAAAGAGACTTTAGAGCAGATTTTACCGGAAGCTTTTGCCGTGGTACGCGAGGCCTCTCGAAGAACTTTGAATGAAAGGCATTTTGATGTCCAATTAATTGGAGGAATGATTTTGAATAAAGGCGGGATTGCGGAAATGCGCACAGGAGAAGGAAAAACTTTAGTAGCCACCTTGCCGGCTTATTTAAATGCTCTGTCTGGACACGGAGTACATATTGTTACCGTTAATGATTACCTTTCCAGAAGAGATGCTGTCTGGATGGGTCAGGTTTATGATTTTCTTGGTCTGACGGTGGGTGTGATAAATCATGAATCTTCTTTTTTATATGACTCTAAACATATTTCCGATAAGATTTTGGCAGAAAAGGAAGACAAAGAAAGAGATGAACTAGGTTCATTTAAAGTGGTCTATGATTTTTTAAAACCCTGTTCTAGGCGGGAAGCTTATGCGGCTGATATTACTTATGGTACGAATAATGAGTTTGGCTTTGATTACTTGCGCGATAATATAGAGTATGCCGAAAAAGATTTAAGACAGCGAGAATATAATTTTGCCATTGTAGATGAAGTAGACTCAATTCTGATTGATGAGGCAAGGACCCCGCTTATTATTTCTGCACCGACAACCGAGTCAGGAGATTTATATGTAAAATTTGCGGAGATTGTTAAATTTTTTAAAAAAGATGAGGATTTTACAGTGGATGAAAAACAAAAAGCCATTCAACTTACTGATACCGGTATTTCTAAAGCAGAGAAAGCTTTAGGTTTAGAAAATATTTATACTGATGCAGGTATGAAATTCGTCCATCATTTAGAAACGGCCACTCGGGCTAAGGCCTTGTTTGAAAAAGATACGGATTATGTGATAAAAGATGGAGAAATAATTATTGTGGATGAATTTACGGGCCGGTTACAGCCAGGTCGCCGCTGGTCAGAAGGTTTGCATCAAGCTATCGAAGCTAAGGAGGGGGTAAAGATTCAGAAAGAATCTAGGACTTTTGCTTCTATTACTTTTCAAAATTATTTCCGTCTTTATAAAAAACTTTCTGGTATGACGGGAACTGCTCTAACTTCCGAAGAGGAATTTTATAAGGTTTATCATATTGAGACCTTTTCTATTCCGACAAATAAAGAAATAAAAAGAACTGATAAGAATGATTTGATTTTTCAGACCGAACACGGAAAGTTTTTGGCCTTGGCTCGTGAAGTGAAGGAAATGCAAAAGAAAGGTCAACCGGTGCTCATCGGTACAGTCTCAATTGAAAAAAATGAGATTCTTTCTACTTATTTATCTAAAGAAGGAGTTAAACATAATGTTTTGAATGCTAAGAATCATGAAAAGGAAGGAGAAATTGTGGCTCAGGCTGGCCATAAAAGTGGAGTAACCGTGGCGACAAACATGGCGGGCCGAGGAGTGGATATCAAGCTTGGTGGCATTCCTTTTAATAAGGAAAAGTATGAAGAAGTAAAAAATCTGGGTGGGCTGTGTGTGATTGGTACCGAGCGTCATGAGGCCAGGAGAATTGATAATCAGCTCCGTGGTCGTGCTGGTAGGCAGGGAGATCCGGGCGAGACACAGTTTTATGTGTCTCTAGAAGATTCTTTGATGCGGATTTTTGCTTCAGATACAATTAAAAAACTAATGGGACGGTTTGGTATGGCTGAGGATCAACCAATTGAAAATTCCTTGATTACTCGATCTCTGGAAACAGCTCAAACTAAAATAGAAGGTTTTAATTTTGATGCTCGTAAACATGTTTTGGAATATGATGATGTTTTAAATTATCAGAGAAAATTAGTTTATGAAAGACGTAGAACTGTATTGCTTGGTAATAAAAAAATAGTTCGTGCTAAATTAGATGAGGTAATATTGGCGAATGAGGCACTAACAAAAATTGCGGAAGAAAAAATCCAGATTATGGGTGAGGAGGAATTTTATCGAATTATTAAAATACTTTTATTGCAATCTATTGATATGTTTTGGGTGGATCACTTGGAAATTATGGATTATACTCGCTCTAGTGTAAATCTGCGTGCTTATGGTCAGCGGGATCCATTGGTGGAATATAAAAAAGAGGGTTTACGTTTATTTAGAGAAATGAATGAAGCTGTTAATGATCAAATTTTAAAAATTTTGCCAAATATTGGTGCAGGAGCTTATGCACGCGAGGAAGCCAAGTTGAAAGATACTCAAAAGCATATGATTTTAGCTGGTGGTGGTGCAGAAGATAAAGAGGGTAATAAACAAAATTCTGTAGTGATTGGGAAAAAGGAAGATAAAGTCGGCCGCAATGATCCTTGCCCATGTGGTTCTGGTAAAAAGTATAAGAAGTGTCATGGAAATCAATAAAACTAAAAAAATATTAACTCTTTGTTTAGTTTGTCAGGATAAAAAGGTCTTATTGGGGATGAAAAAACGTGGTTTTGGAGCGGGAAGATGGAATGGATTTGGGGGTAAGCTTTCTCCAGGTGAAACCATTGAGGAGGCAGCTAAAAGGGAAATTCTGGAGGAAGCTGAAATAAATGTAGAGGAGATGGAAAAGGTTGGAGAAGTAGATTTTGAGTTTCAAGGTAATCCGGAAATCATGGAGGTACATATTTTTAAAACTAATAATTTCCTAGGTAATCCAAAAGAAACAGAAGAAATGAGGCCTCAGTGGTTTAATATTGATAATCTTCCATTTAAGGATATGTGGCCTGATGATATACACTGGATGCCGTTATTTTTTGCCGGGAAAAAGTTTAAGGGTAAATTTCTTTTTGGTAAGTCAGACATTATTTTGGAACAGAATTTGATAGAAGTGCAAGAAATATAATTTGTTAAACAAAAGACCCTTTTAGAATCGGACTTATTATGCTATTATTGGTTTGTATTAAATTAATTTACATATAATTATGAAAATCGTGTTCCATTCCATCATTCGTTTTTTTGATAAATTAGAAGATAAAGTGAGGGGTAGGCTGAGTCACCGGTCAATTTTATATGCCTTATTAGGTGGAATGTGTACTGTCCTTTTTTGGCGTGGTGTCTGGCATACTGGGGATATTTTTATGGAAAAAGGAGGTTTTTGGGGTTGGATGTTTTATGAGCCCATTACTCTTATTTGGACATCAATTATTCTTCTTTTGACCGGTCTTTTTGTTTCTAATTTTATTGGAGAAAGAATCATTATTTCTGGCTTAAAACAAGAAAAGAAAGCTACTGATAAAACAGAGGAAGAAATTAAGGAAGAAGGAGCAGAGATTAATAGATTGGAAAAAAAGATGGATTTGATAATGAAAGAAATTACTGCTCTAAAAGATGAATTGGCTAAAAAGTAAAAAGACGGTAGTGGTTCATAATCGGCGTTTTCATTCTGACGATGTTTTTTCGGTGGCTCTTTTGTCTATTTTACATAATGGAGCAATAAAAATCATTCGTACCAGAAATAAAAAAGATTTTTTAAAGGCTGATTATGTGGTGGATGTAGGTTTAGAATATAATCCAGTCAATAATAAATTTGATCATCATCAAGTGGGCGGGGCACTCAAAAGATCTGACGGTACTGATTATGCGGCCTTTGGTTTACTGTGGAAGCAGTATGGCGAGAAAATCTGTGGTTCTCCAGAAGTAGCTGATAGAATTGAGAAAAAACTCGTAAAGCCGAATGACTTGATTGATAATGCGGTAGATATCTATACCAAAATTAAAAAGGATGTTAACCCATATTTGATTGAGGATGGTTTGGAGGTTTTTAATTTGACTTGGTTGGAAGAAGAGAAAATGCGTGATAAGCAGTTTGAAAAATCGGTAAAAATTGCCAAGGAAATCCTTTTACGAGAAATAAAAGTTTGGACGGATAAGATTAAAGGAGAAAAAATAGTTGAGAAGTTTTATTTTGACTCATCCGATAAAAGAATTATTGTTATGGATAAAAATTATCCGTGGGAAGAAGTCTTAAATAAATATCCAGAGCCATTATACGCGGTTGAACATAAAAGCACTGGTGATATTTGGACTGTGACGACAGTGAGGGATGATCTGGCCAGTTTTAAGGCTAGACTTTTCTTTCCTAAAGATTGGGCAGGAAAAAGAGATGAAGAATTAGCTATGATTACCGGTGTGGCTGATGCTATCTATTGTCAGCATGCTTTATGGTTAGCTACAGCTAAAACGAAGGAAGGCGCAATAAAATTAGCTGAATTATCAATTAATAAACAAAAATAATTTATGGCTTTTATTGATGAATTAAAATTACATATTAAAGCGGGGAAAGGAGGAGATGGCGTTGTGCGCTGGCTACATGAAAAAGGCAAGGAATTTTTAGGTCCAGCCGGTGGAAACGGTGGCAAGGGAGCTGATGTTTATGCTCGGGCCATTCGTGATATTGGAATTTTAAATACTTATAAAAATCTAAAGGAAATAGTGGCGCCAAGTGGGGGTGATGGCGGGAAGAAAAGTATGCATGGGAAAAATGGTGATGATTTGTACGTGGATTTCCCGGTGGGTTCGATTATTACAAATTTGGAAACTGGTGGTAAAGTTTTTCTTGATAAAGATGGTGAGACTAAACTTTTAGCTAAAGGGGGTAGAGGTGGAGTGGGTAATGAATTTTTTAAATCTTCCACTAATCAAAGACCAGAAAAATTTAGTTATGGTACACCAGGGGAAGAATTTGATTTTTATATTGAAGTAGAATTGGTGGCTGATGCTGGTTTGATCGGTCTACCAAATGCTGGAAAATCCAGTTTGATTAATGAATTAACTAATGCCAAATCAAAAGTCGGGGCTTATCAATTTACCACTTTGGAACCAGCATTGGGAAATATGTATGGTTATATTTTGGCGGATTTACCTGGATTGATCGAAGGAGCTTCAGAAGGGAAGGGGTTGGGCCATAAATTCCTTCGTCATATTAAAAGGACTAAGATACTTTTTCATTGTTTATCTTTAGAAAGCAAAAATTTAGTCCAAGATTACAAGACAATCAGGAAAGAGCTCAAAGATTATAGTAAAGAATTAGCCGAGAAAAAGGAAGTGTTAATTTTAACTAAAACTGATGTTTTATCAGCCAAGGAATTAGTGGCCGCTAAAAAGAAAATGACCAAACTAAATAAAAATATTTTGACTGTGACTATTTTAGATGATAAATCTGTAAAAGAATTAAAAGACAATTTGATTAAAATTTTAAGAAAAACAGAAAATAACAAATAATGTTTTGTGATATAATTAATTTTAATTATGGAAAACAGTAAGTACAAGGCTACCATTGGGCTAGAAATACACGCCGAGATGAAAACCAAAACCAAGATGTTTTGTAGTTGTAAAAATGACCCCGATGAAGAAAAACCTAATGTGAACACCTGTCCAATTTGTCTGGGGCACCCTGGTACTTTGCCGGTAATTAATAAACAAGCTGTTAAAAATGTCCTTAAAATGGGATTGGCTTTAGGTGCAAAACTGGCTGATTTTACCGAGTGGGATAGGAAAAATTATTTTTATCCGGATATTCCCAAAGGGTATCAGATTAGTCAATATAAATACCCATTAATAATTGGTGGAAAATTAAATGGCATAAATATTACCAGAATTCACTTGGAGGAGGATACGGCTAGTTCTTCTCATGAAAGTGGTGATTTTTCGTTAGTAGATTTTAATCGGGCTGGCGTACCTTTGATGGAATTAGTGACGGAGCCGGAGCTTCATAATGGAAAAGATACCGCTAATTTTGCCCGTGAACTACAGTTACTTTTGCAGTATCTTGGTGTGGGTGAGGCAAATATGGAAAAAGGAGAAATGCGAATTGAGGCCAATATCTCTGTTAGTGATACTGATAAGCTTGGTACAAAAGTAGAGGTAAAAAATATTAACTCCTTTAAAGCGGTGGAAAAAGCAGTGGCTTATGAAATCGAGAGACAAATTCTGGCTTTAGAAAATGGTGAAAAAATAGTACAAGAAACTCGCGGTTGGAATGAGGATAGACAAATTACTTTTTCCCAAAGATTAAAAGAAGAATCTCATGATTATCGATATTTTCCTGATCCAGATCTGCCTAAAATGAAAATTTCGGAAATACCAGAATTTTCTATTGAAAATCTGAAGAAGGAGTTGCCGGAATTACCTTGGCAAAAAAGAGAAAGATATGAGAAAGACTATGGTATCAAAGTGGTAGATGTAGAAATATTTGTCCGGCCGGGAATTATAAGCACTTTTTTTGAAAAAGTTTGTGCAGATTTTAATGGGGATAAAAATTTAATTAAATTGGCTTCAAATTATATTATTTCTGATCTTTTAGGATTGATGAAGGGTAACGATAATTTAGGTAAAATAGAAGATAAAGATTTCGCCGCTTTAATAAAAATGGTAGCAGAGTCCAAGATTTCTTCTCGTGGCGCCAAGGATATTTTAAAAGTAATGTATGAACAGGGTGGTCAGCCAGCTGATATTGCAGAAAAGAATGATTTATTACAGAAAAGTGACTTAGGAGAATTGCAAAAAATTGCCGAAAAAATTATTATGGATAATTCTAAAGTGGTAGCTGATTATAAGGCTGGTAAACAAGCGGCTCTGATGTCTCTGGTTGGACAGGGGATGAAAGTGACCAAAGGTTCAGCCAATCCACAAGTATTGAAAGAGGTTTTTTTGAAGTTATTGTCATAATAGGTTAGAATATAAGTTAATGTTTAACTCTAAGGAAAAAATAAAAATTAAGGTTAATGCTTCAAAAGCAAAAAAAACTTTTGTTGGTACTGTGCATATTGGTGCAGATCACGCGGGTTTTTCTCTGAAGGAAGCTTTGGTGGATTATTTAAAAAAGCTTAATTATGAAGTGATAGATCATGGTGCTCATGTATATGATGAATTTGATGATTACCCAGATTTTGTGGCTCCTGTGGGTCAAGCTGTATCCAATCATCCAAATAGTCTAAAAGGAATTGTGATTGGTGGCTCAGGTCAAGGCGAGGCCATGGTGGCTAATCAGTTTCCCAATGTTCGAGCGGTGGTTTTTTATGGTAATAAAGTTTTTCAAAATTCCGATATTATAAAATTATCCAGACAACATAATGATGCCAATGTTCTTTCTTTGGGTGCCAGATTTCTAACAACCGGGGAAGCTAAGGATGCAGTGCGGATATGGCTTATCACTCCTTTTTCTGGCGAGTATAAACATATTAGACGAATAAAGAAAATAGAAAAAATCTTACGAGAAGTACGTTTAAAGAAAAATTTTTAAAATGATAGAAATAATCCCCGCAATATTACCAGTTGATTTGGATGAACTTAGAGATAAAATGGCTCAAATAAGTGGCCTTGCTCCTTTGATTCAGATTGATGTTTGTGACGGTAAATTTGTCCCTCATAAAACTTGGCCATATGTAAAAGGCGGAATGGCAGAGTTTGACAGGATAGCAGAAGAGGATGAAGGTTTTCCGTTTTGGGATTCTTTAGATTTTGAAGCAGATTTAATGGTTAAAAAACCTGAAGAAGTGGTAAAGGATTGGATTAAGGCGGGAGCCAAGAGAGTAGTTTTGCATATTGAATCATCCAAAAATATCTTGGCCTTAGTTGAGAAATTACGAGAAGAGTATGGTACAGCTAAAGATGAAGCTTTTGGTTTAGAAATAGGTATTGCTTTAAATATTGAGACACCAAATGAGGAGGTATATAAAATCCTGGATTTAGTGGATGAAGATGGTAATTCTATAGTAGATTTTGTTCAATTTATGGGTATAGATCATGTTGGCTTTCAGGGTCAAGAATTTAATGATCAGGTGCTAGAAAAAATTAGTGATTTACGAGGTGAATATCCAAATATTCCAATCAGTGTGGATGGCGGGGTTTCCTTTGATAACGCCTCAGATTTGATTTCTGCAGGCGCTACCAGACTTATTTCTGGCTCAGCAATTTTTGAAAGTGATGATATAGCCAAGGCAATCAATGATCTGGCTAATTCAGGAGAATAAATGCTAGAATTAAGTTCATGAAAAAATTAAAGGAATATATTAAAGAGGCGGAGAAAAAGGGCATAGCGATTGGGCATTTTAATATTTCAAATTTAGAAATTTTGAAGGGAATTTTTGAAGCCGCCAAAAAACTTGATGTGCCGGTCATTATAGGGACGGCTGAAGGAGAACAAAATTTTATTGGGACAAAGCAGGCAGTGGCTATAATAAAAAGTTTGCGTGAGGAATATGATTACCCAATTTTTCTAAATGCTGATCATCACTATTCTTTTGATAAAGTGAAGGAAGCGGTGGATGCCGGTTATGATTCGGTTATTTTTGATGCCACAGGGATGTCTTTTGAAGAAAATATAAAAGTGACCAAGCAATGTGTGGATTATGCCAAAAAAGTGAATCCGGATATTATTATTGAAGCCGAGCTTGGTTTTATCGGTAGTTCATCAAAAGTTTTAGAGGGAATACCGGAAGGAGTAAGGATAACTGAGGAATTTTTAACTAAACCGGAGGAAGCGAATGAATTTGTAAAACGCACAGGGGTGGATATGTTAGCTCCGGCGATCGGAAATATTCACGGTATGCTTAAGGGTGGTCAAGATCCAGCTTTAAATATTAAAAGAATTGCTGAAATAAAAAAAGCAGTAAAAATTCCACTTGTTCTTCATGGGGCTTCTGGAAATTCTGCCGAGGATATTAAGGCGGCGATGAAGGCCGGTATATCTGTTGTTCATATAAATACAGAAATCAGAGTCGCTTTTCGTAAGGCCTTGGTAAAATCTTTACAAGAAAATCCAGATGAAGTAGCACCTTATAAATACCTAAAGGATACTGTTAAAGCGGTGGAGGCAGTCGTGGATGAAAAGTTAAAACTATTTAGTAATTTAGGCTAATTTTAAAAAAGAGATTATTTAATTTTAAAAGTCCTCGGGTCTCCTCCCTTGTTCAGAAACAAGTGTCGGCCAGACATTTTAAAATCAAACAATCTCTTTTTTATTACACGCCGATAATAACCGGAATGACCATCGGTCTTTTGGCTGTCTTTTGGAAAAGATATTTACTGATGGCGTCAGTGACGGCATTTTTCACATAATCAAAATCGATCGGTTTCATGCCAGAAGCACTTTGTTCAATGGTTTTTTTAATAATATGTCTGGTTTCTGTAAGTAATTCTTGAGATTCTCGAAGATAAACAAAACCTCGAGAAATAATATCTGGGGATTTTTTTAATTTACAAGTGGTGGTATTAATACTGGCAATAATGACAAACATACCGTCTTGAGCTAACATTTGCCTATCACGGATTACCACTTCCTGGACATCACCAATGGAGAAACCATCCACCATCACCATACCAGAGGGGGCTTTTTCTTTGAGGATTTGTAGTTTTTTACCGTCCTGTATTTCTATAATACTGCCATTATCCGGCACGATTATAGTATCTCTTGGCTGTCCCAAAGAAGCAGAAAGTTCGGCATTCATTTTGAGCATAAAATGGTGCCCGTGAACCGGCATAAAAAATTTGTGGGGAATTTGCTTTTGAATCCAGGCTAATTCTTCTCGTTTACCATGTCCACCAGCATGGACGTCAGTGTCATAATAAGTAATTATTTTGGAATCATGCCGGTAGAGATTATCCTTTAATCCGGTAATAGCCCGTTCATTACCCGGAATTACAGATGAAGAAAGAATAATTGTATCAGTTTTGTTTAATTTTATTTGTTTATGACTGTTATTAGCCATTCTCATTAAAGCCGCAAATTCTTCACCCTGAGCACCGGTAGCGAGAAACATTAGTTTATGTGGTGGATAATCTGCAATATCTTCAACCGAAATAATATGTTCAACCTCGGCTAGTTTTAGGAATTTAATAACTTCTACGTTATTTTTCATACTACGGCCTTCAATCACTAATTTCTTGCCATATTTTTTTGCCATGTTTATAAAATGAATAATTCTCTCCACCTGAGAGGCAAAAGTGGCAATGATGATTCGGCCGGTTACCTCACTGACCAATTTATCAATAGTTTTAACTACTTGATTTTCGGAGATGGTCCAACCTGGTTTTTCTACACCGGTAGAATCCATAGTAAGTAAAAGAACGTTTCTATTTTTAAAAAATTTATATTGTTCAAATTCCTTTGGTGAGACTACACCGTTTTCATTTTCTACACGAACGTCACCGGTGTTCACAATATCACCAAAAGGCGTCTCAATCACCACTCCGGTTGAATCGGGGATAGAGTGAGTTAAGCCAAAAAACTTTAATTTTAAATCTGGAGTTATTGGTAGGAAACCGTCATCTTTGCCAGCAATTTTAATATTTAGTTCTGGTAAATGAGGAAATTCAGTTTGTCTCTTTTTTATAAGTAGGGCTCCGAATTCACGAGTATAAATTGGTGGGTTGCCAAGTTTTTCAATTAAATAGGGAATACCACCAATATGATCAAGGTGGCCATGAGTAATTACTAAGGCACGAATTTTTCCTTTTCTTTCTTCCAAATATTTCGTATTTGGTAAAATATAATCAATTCCTGGGGTTTCTTCAGTTTTAAATTGAATACCAGCGTCAATAATAATAATGTCATTCTTATATTCAATGGCTGTCATATTTTTACCCACTTCCTCTACTCCACCTAAAGGGATAATTCTTAAGGTATTTTCCTTTAATGTCGGAACCACATCCTCAAATTTCTTATGAACACTGGTAGTGTGCCTTTTTGGTGGGGCTGGTCGGCGATTATTTTTTAAATGTCTTTTAGCATTGTGTTGTAATCCAGGCATAGAAGATAAATTACCAGTGTTTCTGGATATATTTCTCAGGATTGAACTATCAGCGTGAAATGGTGCTGACCTTCTTCGCTCATTTGGATTATTAGAATTATTAGGAGTCATTTTTATTAATTAATATTTTGTTAAAAAATTCCAGATTTTGTCAGTTTCAATGTACCATTTGTATACCTCTTCATATCTTTCAGAACGATTGTTAATAAGACCTGATTCAAAGCCTTTAACCTTACTTGGTAGAATATAAATAAATTCAGGTTCATAAATAAAAATAGCAGGAATATCATTTTTAATTTCTGTTTCAAACAATGCATATTTCTCTAGACGTTCCTCTCGGTCGGAAATTTGTCTGGCTTCTTCCAAAAGTTTATCAGCCTTACTATTTGTATACATAGCTACATTGTAGCCAGTATTTCTTTGGGAAGAATGCCAGAAAGCAAAAAGATCAAGACTACGGCTGACAATTTCTCCGAAAAGTAGGGCATCATATTTTCTTTGACTGATAACACTTTGGTTCAAATCACTGGGATCAAAAGTTAGAACTTCCACTTGAGCACCTAGGAGAGTCCAGTCATTTTTTAAAATTTCTGCCACTTGTTTTAAATCAGTGGTGTTTGAGGTAGAGATAGAAAAAGCTAATTTCTGAGTTTCTTTTTTACTTATCTTTTTTTCCCAAACTTTATCTGTCTCATTAAATTTCCAGTCAGCTTTTATTAAAATATCCTGAGCTTGTTTTATGGCTTCATTAATATCATAAAGGGTCGAATCCTTCTCTGTTTTTGGTAGAACATCATTAGGAAGAGGACTGTCAATTTTTTCACCATAACCGTTAAGAGCTTCAGAGACGATTCTATCCTTGTCTACTGTCATGGCCAAAGCGGTACGAACTTCTTTATTAAGAAAAACTTTTGCTTGATTTTGATTAAAAAAGACTCCAAAAACTCTTGGTAAGGATATTTTTTCAGCATTAATATTATTTTTATCTTTTAAAATATCTAGACTTTCAGGAATAAGGGAACTGGTACTCTCGATCTGGCCAGCCATATAAGCATCTGTCAGAGCTTTTTCATTAGGGAAAAGGGTAATTTTGATGGTGGAGATATAAGGTTCACCTAAGGCATATTTATCAAAAGATGTTAGTTCATAGTAAATTGGTATTCCTAGATTATTTTTTTTAACTAGATTTACTCTATAAGGTCCAGAGCCAATCGGTTCTATATTGTAAGAACTAAAAGGAAATTCATCGGCAGTAGCATTACTCCAAATATATTTTGGTAAAATTCCTAAGGTGGTATTTTCTAAAAATGGTGAATATGGTTGTTTAAGTTCAAAGGCAATTTCATTTGCACTTATTTTTTTTACAGTAACTCCAGACCAATTAGTCCTTTTAGGACTACGGAGGGCAATGTCTTGGGCCATCTGGACTGTGTATTCCACATCATCGGATGTAATTTTTACTCCGCTGTGAAAATAAGCATTATCTCTTATTTTAAAAGTATAAGTTAGGCCATCAGGAGAGATAGTATAATTTTCTGCTAAATCCGGTATCAGATCTCCATTGGCTGTTGCTCTCATTAATCCAGAATAAATTAAATAAGTTAAATCTCTATCAGCATCTGATAATTCCAATAAAGGATTAATAAATCTAGGTGAACCTACTTGTCCTTCACTCAGGAATCCACCATGGGCCGGTACTTCAGTTACAAAATTTAAATTTGCTTTCCAAAGTAAGGATAAACTGGATATAGTTAGAAGAATAAGGAGAATAAAGAAAATTGTTTTTTCTGTTAAACCAAAAGATTTACTTATTTCTTCTAAATAATTTGTTTTTTTTCTATAGATATTTTTTATATTTAACATAAATAAAAATGGTCAAAGCAGAGAATAAAGAAAAAACTTTTAAATAAAAATAATGACTATTTTAGTACTAAAATTAATAGAGAAGAAAGAGCAAAAAGAATGGCTATTATAATAGTAAAATAAAACAGTTTCTGTTCAAAACCTCTTCTGGTGTGAAAACCGGCATTAAAATTATCATTACCACCAAAGGATCCACCAACTCCGGCTTCTGATTTTTGTATCAAAATAGCCACTACCAGTAATATTGATAAAGCTATCTGTATGTATGGCAACATTGCCGTCAAACTATTCATTCCTAGAAGTATAGCATAGAAGATTTTAATTGCAAATATGATACTATTTTTTACTAGATATCTATATTATTGTATGGTATGCTAATAGGCAGTCGGAAAATTATTTTAGTAATTATTTAAAAATAAATTATGACAATTATTTATATATTTATTGGTTTAGTTGTTATCCTAACTATTTGGTTTATATTTTCTTACAATCATTTTGTTGTTTTGATAAATAGAGCTAAGGAAGCCTGGTCTGATATCGATGTACAGCTCAAAAGACGATATGACTTGATCCCTAATCTAGTAAATACAGTAAAGGGTTATGCTACTCATGAAAATAAGGCTTTTGAGAAGGTAACTCAAGCTAGGGCTATGGCCATGGGAGCTAATAATGTGGCAGACAAAGGAAAGGCGGAAAATATGCTGACGGGTGCCTTAAAATCAGTTTTTGCTATTGCTGAAGCTTATCCAGATCTTAAAGCGAATCAAAACTTTTTAAGCCTGCAAACGGAGCTTTCTGATACTGAAAACAAAATTCAAGCAGCTAGAAGATTTTATAACGGTAATGTGATGGATCTAAATATTGCTATTGAGGCGTTTCCAGGCAATATTGTTGCTAGTCTATTTCATTTTGCTAAAATGGAACTCTTTACTCTTGATGAAGAAGCTGCCAAAAAACCAGTAGAAGTAAAGTTCTAGTGATATGGCGACAATTTATACAGAGCAGGATAAAAATGTTCACAAGACTTGGTTTTTAATGACCTTGTTTTTGGTGGTGATTATAACCCTGGGTTATTTTATAAGTTATTTTTATGATAGTCCGGTTATCTTATATGTGGCAATAGTCTTTAGTTTATTTATGAATATGGCTAGTTATTGGTGGTCAGATAAAATTGTTTTGTCTATGTCTGGAGCCAAAGAGGCCCTACATGATGAGTATGAAGATCTTTATCATATAGTAGAAAACCTTTCTATTACAGCTGGGTTGCCTATGCCAAAGGTTTATATTATACAGGATCAATCACCAAACGCATTCGCTACCGGGCGAAATAAAGAGTATGCGGTGGTTGCGGTAACAACTGGATTACTAAAAATTTTAAATAAAACTGAGTTAGAGGGAGTAATTGCTCACGAGCTTTCTCATATTGGAAATAGAGATATTTTGCTTTCAACTGTAATTGTTGTATTAGTGGGTTTTATTTCTATTTTAGCAAATATTTTTATGCGTGGCGGATTAAGAGGGGGTAGAGATAATGACCGCGGGGGAAATATATTGGTAATTGTTGGTATTATTTTTGTTATTTTATCACCAATTTTTGCCAAATTAATTCAATTAGCCATTTCCAGAAAAAGAGAATTTTTGGCAGATACCTCCGGAGTTCTTTTAACTCGTTACCCTGAGGGTTTGGCTTCGGCTTTACAAAAAATATCAGAGTCAAATATACCTATGCATAATGCCAATAATGCGACGGCGCATCTTTTTATTGCTAATCCTTTTGGTTTACCTACACAGAACGGTGGTGTGGGAAAGAAATTTTCTGGATTATTTGATACTCATCCACCAGTTAAAGAAAGAATAAAAGCTCTAATTGGTAGAGTTTAAAATGAATAAAGATAAACTAAAGAAAATTGAGAAAAAAGTTACTGGAAAAATAGAGAATAAAATACTTTCTTTACGAATTTTTGATGAACCACGACCAAATTATATTTCTAAAATTACTTTTTTTGACAGGATTTTAGATAAAACTATATTAAAATTATTTCCTAATTTTGTTCGACCAAATTTTTTAACAGTTTTTCGTTTCATTTCTATTCCGTTTGTAATCATACTACTTATTAATGAAAATTATGAGATGGGACTTTGGCTTTTTGCTTTTTCATCTTTTACGGATGCCTTGGATGGAGCTATGGCTCGAACTAGGTATCAGATAACAGACTGGGGTATAGTTTTTGATCCATTAGCAGACAAACTTTTGATTAGCAGTGCTTCCTTAATAGTTATTTCCAAGTTTATTAATCCTTATTTGGCTTGGTTGGTAGTTTTTATTGAAATGCTATTGATTGCTTCTTCTTATTTTCGATTCAAAGGTGAAATAGTACCGGCTAGGATTGTTGGTAAAATTAAAATGATTTTGCAGTCAGTGGGGGTTGGTATTTTACTATTAGCTGTTGTTCTTAATTTGTCTGTCCTTATTTCTGTAGCCACATATATTTTATATCTAGCAATATTTTTTGCCCTGCTCAGTCTTTTTGTTTACCGCTCTATTTAATCTATAAAATTATCTTATTATGTGGTAGTATCTTTTTTACGGAGGGTTCGCATAGTGGTCTAGTGCGCACGCTTGGAAAGCGTGTGTGGAGCAATCCACCAAGAGTTCGAATCTCTTACCCTCCGCCAATTATTCCATTACTTCTATTTTAGAAATGTCGTCCGGAAAAAATATTTGCCAGAAAGGCTTAAAATGTGGTTCTAAATCAGAGATGGAATCCTGATATTTAGTTTTAATTTTAGCCAGCTCTGTTATTTTTTTTCCAACCAGCTCAGCTTTTATGGTGTCTGGGTTAAATATCCACTTTATTTCAGCTGTTCCGGTTAGCGATATTTCTAGGTCTTTTTCGAGCCAGGGTGTGGTAGAAGTAGAAATAATTTTAAGAATAAAATCATCAGGAATAATTATATCTACCGGTAATTTATTAAAATCAGGAAGTTTTTTAACTGCCAAATAGGAGGCCATTTTTTTTCTATTAAAAACAATAGCATTGAGTGATGCTTTCATACCGACTTTTACTTTTAAATCATCATTTTCTTGTGTTAGTGGGCCATATTCAATGTTGTTAAGATTGTCAAAAGATAAATATGATTCTAGTATTTTTGTTTTTAATCCCGATATAATAAGTTTTTGTAAATCATCATGCATTTCCAATATTAATTCTTGTTCTTTTTCTGAGGTTATTGTCTTTTTTTGGCCAATAAAACCCCCGGTTATATCCTCAGCCAAGGTGGCATAAAAATCATTATATTTAATTGTGTCTTTAAAACCTGGAATTTTGAAATTTTCTTTTAAATCTGAAGTTTTTAGATTATATTTGGCACCTACCTGATCCGCTATAATGTTGGCAATAATACTACCGGGTATATTCTTATTGTTTATTTTTTTTAGTCCCGGGACAGTAATCGGTTCAGTCAGTCTGTAAATTCGGCCATCTGTTAAAGAAAATCTTGTTCCACTAATTAGTTTTTGCTCAGATACTCCATAAGCATTATAAATAGTTATTTTACCACTAGCTCGTATTTCAGCGTATTTTTCACCAGTAGAATCTACCGTTTTATAAATTTCTTTATTTATGGAAATAACTTCAAAAGGAAAATCTTGGGCGGAAGCAGTTTTAAGTTTTGTGGTAAAGGATTCATTACTAAATGTTATAGATTGAATTCTTGGTCTGACTATTACCGTTACTGATGTGAAAATCATTGAAATACTAAAAAATAAAGCTATCACACAAAGAGTCGCTAATAAGTAAAATAGGAATTTCTTTCTTGGATCTTTTTTAAGTGAGGATTGGTTTCGGAGTATGTTTTCTTTTTGTTTTTTATTAGGGATTTTTTTTACGGCTATTTTAGTAGCAATCATTATATCACTTATAATTTTTTTCATTTTTTTATTATAACTTACTTATTTATGATATTCTAGTAACAAATAGGTTGGTTTATTATGGGTCATTTAGTGTCCCCACCTCGTTTTAAGAAGGGTTGTGGATAACTTTATAGTATCTTTAAAAGATAGTTATGGTATAATTTGTACTGTGAAAGTTATGTGTCTTTATTTTTAGGAATTTAGTTTATTAGTTTATTAATAGTCTATTATTTATATGATAAAAAAAATGTTAGGAAAATTGGATATTGCAGTAGTATTTACTCTCGCTTTTATTATGGTGGGTGTTTTAAGTACCAGTACATATATTTTAGCTTCAAGTACTTCTAACTTTCAGCAAACAATAAACCCCGGCACTCTTACTACGGATATTGTGGATGCTTCATATGTTACGGTTGCTAGTCCATCAGTAGTTATGGCCAGTACCACCTTTAGTTTTTCTTGTTCTTCCACTACTGGTACTTTTGGTTCTGCTACGGAACAGATTTTTGTCTCTAATGCTGATGCTGCTGACAACGGTTGGACATTGAGTTTGGCGGCTTCTGCCCCAACTGATGTATGGACAAGTGCCACTTCTTTAGATTTTAATAATCCAGCCGGTTCTGGGTGTACTGGCGGTCAGATGGCGGTTGATCCTTCAGTTGGTGCTTTGGCTGGTGCTCCTGCATATGCTACAACCGCGATTACTAAAGGTTCAGCCAGTTCGTTTAGTCAAGGAGTTACGGATTCTATAACAATGTTAACTGCCGCCGCTGGTGCTCTTGATATTGGTAAATGGGTTCTTACTGGAGTAAGTATTGTCCAAACAATTCCTGGAGAGCAACCAGCTGCTAGTGATTATGATATAAATATGGTTCTTTCAGTCGTTGCGAGCTAAATTGTAATTATAAATTCTAGGGGATATATGTACCTTCCACCAGAATGAAAGAGCTAATATAATCTAACCTATTTAAATAGGTATTTTGTTTAATTAAAAATGAATAAAAATAAAATAAAAAAACTAATCAAATTTTTTTCTGTTTTGTTTTTTTTCACTATTTTTACCAATAATGTTTTTGCCATAGAATATGGTGGTTTTGGTGCTCGCCCGGCTTATCCGGTAGAAGGTAACCCTCGCACCGAATCTATTTTTGTTCATACCCTGGAACCCGATGCTCTAAAGGAGGATGGAGTTTTGATTGTAAATAATACAACTGAAGCAAAGACAATTTTGGTATATGCTGTGGATTCTACGCCCTCAACTGACGGTGGTTTTGCTTGTAAACAATTTTCTCAAACAAAAAATGATGTTGGAAGTTGGATAACTTTAGAAAAAACTGAAGTAATTATTGGACCAGCTAGGAATGAAGTAATTCCTTTTAAAATCAGAGTTCCTTCAAATGCAGCTGCCGGAGAGCATAACGGTTGTATTATTACTCAGGAAAAATTAGAAAAATCTGAAATTAAAAGTGGTGTTAGTTTATCCTTTAGAACAGGACTTCGAGTGGCAATTACTATTCCCGGAGAAATTGAGCGAAAGCTTCAGGTTACAAGTTTTGTTGTTATTCCTAAAAATGATGGATCATTCAATTTGCAGTTAAAAGTCAGGAATCCAGGTAATGTGTCTATTGATGCTAATGTAAAGGTGATAGCCAGATACTTTTTTGGTTTGATGGTGGGTGAGCCATTTGGTGGTCAGTATTCAATTCTTCGTGAGGATACATCTGATTGGAACTTTGAATTATTTAAACCTTTTTGGGGAGGTTGGTATCGGGCGAGTTATAGTATAAAATATGATGAGAATAAGGAAGCCATAATAGGGGTAAATACTAATTCAAAACTTATTGAATTAAATGGTCCAGCCATTTGGTTTTATAGTTCACCAACTAATACTGCCCTTATGATTGAGATTACTGTTTCATTATTTCTTATTTTTGGTCTTTTTCTTTATGGCTTATCTATTCGTAGAAAGATGCGGATAAAAAGTACCTGGGTTGAATACACTGTTGATACTGATGAAACTATTACATCCTTGGCCGATAAATTTAATATTTCTTGGATAATAATTGCTAAAGTAAATAACTTAAAACCGCCATATGAAATCAAACCAGGCGAAAAAATTAAAGTTCCACCAAAAAAATAGAAATATTTATTTTTATAAGATATTTCTAAGAAGGGTTTTTATTGTAGCTATTTTTCTAGCATTATTCTTTTCTAATAGTTTTTCAGTCGAGGCTGCCACTGTGACTTGGGATGGAGGTGGTGCTGATACTAATTGGCTGACGCCAGCCAACTGGGTAGGCGATGTGGCTCCAACCTCAACAGATAGTCTTATTTTTACTGGTACTGTTCGACCTTCTAACAATAACAATTTTCCCGCTTCTACCACTTTTAGTAATATCTTGATTGATGCCGGTGGTTTTACTTTGGCTGGTAATGCTATCACTGTTACCGGGGGAATAAGTGCTAGTAGTACTTCAGGAAATACCACTATTAGTAGCGGTTTAATTTTTAATACAACACAAACGATAACCGTTGGTCTGGCGGCTGCAAGAACATTAACCTTAAGTGGTCAAATAAGTGGTGCTGGTGGTTTAACAAAAGATGGAGCTGGTATACTAACCTTATCAAATTCAAATCTCTATACCGGAACAGTTTCAATTAATAATGGTACTGTTAGTGTCCCTTTAATTAATACCAATCTTGGAGGGACAGGGACTATTAATTTTGGGTCAGGAACAACAGGAGGTATCCTAATTACTACTACACAGACCAACGAAACAATTACTCGGGCAATTAATCTGGCGGGTACCACTGGTGGGGGAACTATTCAGAATAATAGTGCTACCAGTACCAGAACTTTTTCTGGCGCGATTGGGTCAACGGGGGCTGGTAATAAAACTCTGACTTTAAAAGGTGTAAGCACTGGTGTAAATACACTTTCTGGTATTATTTCTAATTTTAATGCATCAAACACTACCAGTGTGTTGGCAACCGATAGTACTTGGCTTCTCTCAGGAAATAATACTTTTAGTGGCGGTGTTACTGTGAATACTGGTAGTACTGTGAGGACGGGAAATAACAATGCTCTAGGTACGGGAACGTTTACCTTAGCAGGTGGAGCGTGGGGCGGAGGGGGTAATTTCACTATACCAAACAACATTGTTATTAGTGCAAATTCGACAGGTAATAATCTCAGTTCGAATACAAATTTTACAGGTCAAATTACTGGTACTGGCAATTGGGCTGTTAATGGATTTGCCGCAGGGAAGAAGACCTTGTCCGGTGATAATTCCGGCTGGACTGGAAGCTACAGAATTTCTGGAGCTAATACCCTTAAACTTAATCATATTAGTGCTTTAGGTTCTGGAGCAACTTTTACTTTTAGTGATGGTGTGTCAATGGGTGTTTTGGAATCTTTGGTTGATTTATCTGGAGGTTCCGGCTTGACCCAAAATATTCTTCTAGGCCTTACTGGAGCAGGTGGTTCTACTTCTTTTCCGGAATTTAAAACGACAGCTAATATGAAATTATCTGGTATTGTCAGTGGACCAACGGGGATTGGTCTTAATAAAACAGGTGCAGCCACTCTAACTTTTACCGGTGTAAATACTTACACTGGTACGACCACTATTAGTGCGGGAACTTTAGCCTTATCAAATGCTAATAATAATAATATTGCTTCCTCTCGTCTTATTAATATTGCTAGTGGGGCAATTCTGGATACAACAGGTTTATCAGGCACAAATGATTTGGTGCTTGCCTCTAATCAAACCTTGACCGGTGCTGGTACGGTAAATGGAAATCTCACCATGGGTAGTGGCAGTTTTATTTCTCCAGGAATTAATACCGGTACTATTAACGATATAGGAGATGTTGTCTATGATGCTGGTGGTTCATATACTTGGCAAATAAATAATGCTACCGGTACTGTTGGAACGAGTTCGGGTTGGGATTTAGAAAATATTACTGGTGCATTAAATATTACCGCCACTTCGGGAAATAAATTTAATATAAAAATTACTAGTTTAACAGCTGGTGATATTCCTGGCGATGCCACCAATTTTAATAAATATTCTAATTACACCTGGACGATTGCCAGTACTTCGGGTGGAATCACTGGTTTTGCCACCAGTAGTTTTAATATAAGTACCTCTAGTTTTACTAATGATATCACCGGGACAGGTGGAAATGGTTATTTTAATCTTCAGGTTTCCGGGAATAATTTACAGCTGGTTTATAATGCGGCGGTATTAGGCACACTTACTGTGGATATTGTGAATGCTCTTGGAATTTCTGTTTCTGCACCATCAATAAATTTTAATCCAATAAATTTTTCTTTTGATTATCAAACAACCACCGGACTTTTTGGAACAACCAGTGAAAAAATAAGGGTTGATAATCCAACAGCAAACCCGCAATGGTCTTTATCAATAGCCGCCAGTAGCCCGACATCCTTTTGGAGTGGAACAAGTACTGATTATGATTTTAATGATCCAACCGCCAATGCTGTTGATGGAGGGGATACGGATGTTTTGGGTGGTCAGATGACTATTAATCCTTCAGTGGGAACGATTACTCCAAAAGGAGGTTGTACAAACACGGGATTAACTTTGGGTTCATCCAATTCCTTTTCAGAGGGAGTTATGGATTCCATTACTTTATTAACAGCCGGGGCTACCACTGAGACAGGTTGTTATTGGGATCTGACTGATATTAGCATCTCTCAGACAATACCAGCAGAACAAAGTGCAGATATATATTCAATAGATATGACCTTGTCGATAATTGCAATTTAAGAGCCATGATAAACCACTTTTTAAAATTAAAATTTACCTATCTATTTTTAGGTATTTTTATTGTTAGTTTTGGACTTTTTACAATTTCAAAAAAAATAATTGCGGCGACAAATCCAAATTTTCAACTTCAGATAATAATTGTTTGTGGAAATAATGTTAAAGATCCTGGAGAACAATGTGATGGCGTTGATTTAGGAGGATTTACTTGCTCGGACCGTGGTTTTTCTGGCGGTTCATTACTCTGTACCTCTTTATGTACCTTTGATGTTTCGGCTTGTACTAATAGTCACCACGAGATATCAAAAACCAGTGTTATTTTTGAAGGTCTGGCTTATCCTAATAGTATAGTCACTTTACTCAAGGATGGCCAAATTGTGGCTACCACTATCGCAGATAGTGATGCTAATTTTCAAATAAATGTTTCGGATATTTCTGATGGAGATTACAGATATATTTTTTATGCTGAGGATGGTGATGGTAATCGTTCATCAACCTCAGCCTTTTCTGATAGTGTTATTACTGGAGGTAGTAATAATATAAGGGGTATTTTCCTTGCGCCAACAATTTTATTAGATAAAAGTGAAGTAAAATTAGATAGTAACGTTATTATTTCTGGTCAAACTGTTCCACAAGCTGACGTTTTAATTTCAATCTCCTCTATTTCAGAGGAAGTATTTTTTGTTAAAATTAAGGCAAATACTGAAGGTAAATATGCGTACAGTTTTTATCCATCAGCTCTAAAAATTGGTCAATATTTTGTAAAATCAAAATCTTTTTTGAATAATGAGGTGAGTTTTTATAGTTCCATTATTAATTTTAATGTTGGTTCAGAAGATATTATTATTGTACCCGGTGTAAAATGTCCAGCTAAAGGAGATTTAAATAATGATTGTCGAGTGGACCTTACTGATTTTTCTATTGCTGCATATTGGTATAAAAAACCGCTTTCTGTTATTTTTAAAATTCTAGAGGAAGAAAAATTAAATGGTGATGGAATAATTAGTATAGTCGATTTTAGTGTCATAGCTTTTTATTGGACAGGTTAATTTATAAAATAAATATGAGAACAGAAATGAAATTTAAAATTATTGGAATACTTGTTTCTTTATCTTTTTTGGTTTTTGGTTTTGTTTCTGCCTCACAGACATTCTTTGAGGTAGATAAAACAATTATTAGGGCCGGAGATATTTTTGAAGTTAGTTTTTTTATTAATACCGAGGGAGAAGATATTAATGCCATAGAGGGTAAGATTATTTTTCCTGAGAAATACATTTTACTTAAAGAGATAAGGGATGGCAGTTCTATAATTAATTTTTGGGTGGAAAGGCCAAATTTAATTAATGGAGAAATATCTTTCGCAGGAATAATTCCCGGTGGTTATTTAAGTAAAAAAGGATTTATCTTTTCTTTAATCTTTCAGGCATTAGAGGATGGAGGGGGTTTAGCTGAAGTTAAAAGTCTTAATGTTTTAGCCAATGATGGTCAAGGGACACCAGTGGAGACAATTACTAAAGATACTCAAATTCAAATTTTTCAAAAAACCGAGACGCCGGTATTATCGACTTCATCAATTTTTCAAAATGAGACATTTAAAACAACAGAACCTTTCGGGATTAAGGATTCGAATTTACCCGAGATTTTTGAACCAAAGGTTGTAAGTGATATAAATTTATTAGATGGAAAATATTTTTTGGTGTTTGCTACCCAAGATAAAGGATCAGGAATTGATTATTATGAAGTACGAGAACAAAAAGTTTTAACTATTTTTAAGTCAGACTATGTTATATGGGAAAATAATTGGAATAAAGTGGATAATTTACACGTGTTAGGTGATCAGAGTCTACATAGTTTTATTTATGTTAAAGCCGTTGATAAGGCGGGAAATGAAAGGATTGCTATTATTCATCCAAAAAATCAAGTAAAATTATTTGAAATTTGGTGGTTTTGGGCAATAACAGTATTATCAATAGTTTTATTTTTGGGAGTATTTTTAATTATAAAAAAGATACGTAAAACAAAAGAACAAAAAGTTGTTATTAAATAATTTTTATTTATAATAAAAATTAAAAAGCCCTGAGACACACCGGTGTGTAATTCTCAGGGCCAGATAAATGAGGCAAAACAAATTGTCGCTTTGGCCAGAATGTGTCTAGTGACCATTTACCCTATAACAGGGCAATCACTATTTTATGACCCAACCCTAAGCGTTATACCAATATGTGTTTACCGCACCTCTCTCTTACTAGTATACTACATTATATGAGAATATGCAAGCCCTAACTGATATATTTAGTGATAGAAGGTTGGATATAATTGAATGGTATAATTTGCTAAATGTATAAAAATTTAATAAGTGACTTAAATAAAGCAGTAAATATTAAAAAAGCTAGAATTCTAGCCGGTTTTTTTAAGACAAAAAAGGGTGATTATGGCGAAGGCGATGCCTTTTTGGGTATTACAGTGCCAAAGCAAAGGAAAATAGCGAAAGGATATATTAATCTTGGTTTAAGAGATATACAGAGGCTTTTGAATAATAAGTATCATGAATACCGACTGGTGGCTTTGATTATTTTAATTGAAAAATATTTAAAAGCAGACAAAGATTTAAAAAAACAAATAGTTACATTTTATTTTAAAAATGCTAAAGGAAAAAATATAAATAATTGGGATCTAGTGGATTTGTCTGCCCCAAAAATTTTAGGCGATTATTTATTTGATAAAGAAAAAAAAGTATTATATGATTTAGCAGGATCAAATTATTTATGGGAAAGACGAATTGCAATTTTAACCACTTTTTATTTTATTAGGAAAAAAAGATTTGTTGACACATTAAAAATTTCTGAAATTTTAATAAATGATAAACATGATTTAATTCATAAAGCGGTTGGTTGGATGCTTCGAGAAGTGGGGAAAAGGGATTTGGCTAAAGAAATAAATTTTTTAAATAAATTTTCAAAAGTAATGCCCCGAGTGATGCTTCGTTATGCCATAGAAAAATTTAGTAAAACAGAAAGACAAAAATATTTAATAAAAAACAAATAATGAGAAAATTTTTAGAAATAATGGCAATTATAATTTTATTTATCATTTCCCTTTTTATTTTTTGGGCTGGTTTTTTCCCAAAAACATTTGTGAGTTCTATTCAAAAATATCCAGCCTTGAGTAGAACAGCTATTCAGTTTGGTATCTTAATTCCACAAATAAATATATTGGATTATGCTACTTCTTCCGAACCTATAAAAAGCCAAAACGGTCAGGTTATTATTAAAAACAATGTTTGGAATGTTGAAATTGTTAGTGACAGTGTTGGTCAAAATGAGGGTTTATCAAATAGAAAAATTTTATATAATAAAACTGGGATGCTTTTTGCTTTTGAGCAAATGATTCAGCACTTTTTTTGGATGAAGGATATGCTTTTTCCGATTGATATAATATTTTTTGATAATAATTGGCAGATTATACTTATTGAATCAAATTTGCAACCAAATACTTACCCAAAAATTTTTGGTAGCGGTGTGGATTCACAATATGTTTTAGAAATAAACGCTGGCGAGGCAGATTTCTATGATTTTCAGATTGGTGATCATGCTATTTTCCTAAACAAATAATTATTTTTGAAATTTAGCCTTCTTTTCACTGTGTATTATAAGTAGACTTTTCCACATGCCTTTACATCTACTCATTTTTGATTTTCTCTGCTATTTTTTCTTGTTTTGCTATTCTTTTTTTTTCTAATTGGTGTAAAATTAGTCTAGCTTAAAATAATATTTAAGAAAATTTATCAGAACAAAATAATTTTTAAAAAAAATGGTCAAGAACACGGTTAACGGAAAAAAAGAAGTAAGATTGGTAAAAAGTATACAAAAAAGAGATGGGACAATTGTTCCTTTTGACCTGATGAAAATTGTTGGAGCCATTCATAAAGCCATGTTGGTGGTAAACGAGGGTTCACTGGAGGAAGCGGAGTTGGTTGCCACCAAAGTTTTTGCTGATTTGGTTAGGATTTGCAAAAAATATCCAAATTTTATACCCACGGTTGAGGGAATTCAGGATTCAGTAGAAAAAGAATTAATTTTAAGCGAATATGTTAAGACTTCTAAGGAATATATTTTGTATCGTCAAGAGAGAGCCAAATTACGTGAACAAGGAATCAGCGTTCCACCTAAAGTAAAAAAACTTACTGCCGAAAGTAAAAAATATTTTAGAAATTCTTTAGGTGAATTAGTTTATTATCGTTCTTATTCAAAATGGATAGAAGATGAATCCCGACGTGAGACCTGGATCGAGACAGTGGACCGATATGTAAATTATATGAAAGGTAAACTCGGTGATAAATTAAAAAAATCCGAGTATGAAGAAATCAGAGAAGCAATTTTAAAACAAGAAGTAATGCCTTCAATGAGACTGTTTCAGTTTTCTGGTTCGGCTGTGGAGAAAACAAATGTTTGTGCTTATAATTGTTCCTTCATTGCTCCCAGCTTATTGCAAGACTTTGGTGAGATAATGTATTTGTCCATGTGTGGTACGGGCGTCGGTTTTTCTGTGGAGAGTAAAAATATTCAATCACTACCACAAATAAAAATGCAGACCGGAAAAAAATTAGCCACTTTTGTAGTACCAGATACCAAAGAGGGTTGGGCAGATGCGTTGGTTTATGGTTTGAAAACTTGGTATGATGGACACGATGTAGATTTTGATTTCTCTAAAGTCAGACCGGCTGGCGCTAGATTAAAAATAATGGGTGGCCGGGCTTCTGGTCCTGATCCATTAATTCGATTATTAAAATTAGTGCGAGAAAAGGTGATAAAGAAGCAGGGACGAAGACTTTCAAACATAGATGCTCATGATATTATTTGTTCAATTGGTGATTGTGTGGTGTCTGGGGGGGTAAGAAGGAGTGCTCTTATTTCACTTTCTGATTTAGATGATGAGTTTATGCGTGATGCTAAGAAAGGGCAGTTTTATTTGACCGATCCACAGAGAAGTATTGCCAATAACTCGGCTGTCTATATGCAAAAGCCGACCAATGCTGAGTTCGTGGATGAATGGATTGCTTTGATGAAGAGTGGTTCTGGTGAAAGGGGTATATTTAATCGTGGTTCTTTGGCTAAAACCTTACCAGCTAGAAGGATCAAAGTTCTTAAAGGACATTTAGATAATCTGGGCACAAACCCTTGTGGAGAAATCATCCTTCCTTCAAAAAGTTTTTGTAACTTATCTGAGGTGGTGGCTAGGTTTGAGGATAATGAAAAATCCTTGTTGAGAAAAGCTAGACTCGCTACTCTTTTGGGCACTTATCAATCCACCCTTACTCATTTTCCATATTTATCAAAAGATTGGAAAGAAAATTGTGAGAAAGAAAGATTGATTGGTGTATCTATTACCGGTCAATGGGATTGTCCAGTTGTTAGGAATCCAGCTATGTTGATTAAAATAAAAAAGGAAGTTATAAAAACAAATGAAATTTATGCTAAAAGATTTGGTATTAATCCTTCTTCTTGTGCTACCTGTGTAAAACCTTCCGGCACAGTTTCTCAGACAGTGGATTGTTCTTCCGGCATGCACACTAGACATGCGCCATATTATATTCGTCGAGTGAGAATTTCGGCCACGGACTCATTATTTAAAATGCTTCGAGATCAGGGTGTACCTTATTATCCAGAAGTTGGTCAGTCAAAAGAAAGTGCCACTACTTATGTTTTGGAATTTCCTATTAAAGCGCCAAAGGCATCTGTTTATAAAAATGATTTGTCGGCCATTGAACAATTAGAGTTTTGGAAAATGGTTAAAATAAATTATACCGAACATAATCCATCCGTTACTATTTCCGTGGGGGAGAATGAATGGATTTTGGTGGCCAATTGGGTTTATGAAAATTGGGATATTGTGGGTGGACTTTCTTTCTTACCGCGAAGTGAACATGTCTATCAGCTTGCTCCTTATGAAGAGATTGATGAAAAGAAATATAAAGAGTTAAGCGAGAAAATGCGTAATATAGATTTTTCTAAGATTATTACTTATGAAAAACAAGATGAGACAGAAGCCAAGAAAGAATTGGCCTGTGCCGGGGGAACGTGTGAAATAGTATAAATTAAATAAAAACTGACGGAAATTTCTCGGAACGATTAGTCTTCGTTAAGTGTAGAGAATTTTCCGTCAGTTTTTAATATTGGGTTAAGACCAACAAAAAGTTCTCGTAGTGATTAGTCCGCGTTAAACAGAGAGAACCTTTTGTTGGTCTTATTATTGCTTTCAATCTAATTTTGTGTTATAGTCAACTGGCCTCCGTATTGGCTGACTGCTTTTGGCTGAAAGGTCAGGAGAGGAAAGTCCGAACATTTACTAATTCGCAAGAGTTAGTAGCCAGGTAGCGGGTAACGCCCGCCTAGAGTAATCTACGAGGTGCGAACAGAAACGGGTTTTTCTGAAAAGAAAAATCTATCCTAGCAATAGGATAATTTTCCGGAGTAATTCGGAAAGTGCAACGGCTAAATCCTTACTTAAATGCAAGGTCGTGTCCCAGAGTAAAATTTGGGAAGTGCCGCTCGAGCTTGAGGGTAACTTCAAGCCCAGATAAATGGTCAGACAGTTTCGCTTCGGCGAGACGGACAGAATTCGGCTTATAGGTACGAAGGTCATGTGAAATCGCTCCCTAAAGGGGCGATTTTGCTTTAGATAAATGACATTGAAGCATTGGGTAATTTAGAAATTTCCTGTATAATGATTGGTAATATTTATGGTAAGAAGGGTATTTAATTTTTTTAATAAAGAGATCAATGGCTTACATGAAGCCGCCTATTTGCTTGGTTTTTTTGCTTTTTTATCACAACTGTTAGCTCTTGTGCGAGACCGTATACTAGCGGCCACTTTTGGTGCTGGACACTCTTTGGATCTATATTATTCTGCCTTTCGAATTCCAGATTTCATTTTTGTGACAGTGGCTTCTTTAGTAGCTATTTCAGTGCTGGTTCCATTTATCATTGAAAAAGTAAATATAAGTGTAGAAGAAAGCAAAAAATTTATTGATAATGTTTTTTCTTTTTTCTTTTTGTTAATTTTATCAGTTAGTGTTATTATTTTTTTTCTTGTGCCATATTTGATCCCCAGGATTTTTCCAGGCTTTAGTTCAACTGATTTTTCGGAACTCATCACCCTCACCAGGATTCTTTTATTGTCACCGATTTTATTAGGTCTTTCAAACTTTTTTGGCAGTATTACCCAAGTGTATAGACGGTTTTTAATTTATTCCATCAGTCCTTTGGTTTATAATTTAGGTATAATTTTAGGAATTATTTTTCTTTATCCAATTTTTGGTCTGAAAGGGGTGGTGTATGGGGTGGTTTTAGGAGCAGTTTTTCATTTAATAATTCAAATTCCTTTTGTAGTAAAACAAGGAATGTTCCCCAAATTTTCTTTAGGATCAAATTTTGATTTTTCAGAAATTAAACGAATAATGTTACTTTCTATACCCAGAACTTTTACTTTGGGAATTACACAAATTACGACCATCTTTTTAATTGCCATGGCGACCTTTATGAAGGAAGGATCTGTAGCGGTTTTTAATCTCTCTAATAATTTACAATCAGTTCCATTAGCGATTATTGGTGTCAGTTATTCAATTGCGGCTTTTCCTACTTTAGCTAGGCATTTTGCTAATGGACAAAAAGATAAATTCTTAGCTGAGATGATTACCTCAGCTCGGCACATTATTTTTTGGTCTATACCAATATCTGTTTTGTTTATTGTTTTAAGAGCACAAATTGTGCGAACAATTTTGGGCGTGGGGGAATTTAATTGGTCAAATACTCGTTTAACAGCGGCCGCCTTAGCCCTATTTTCTTTTTCAGTGGTGGCTCAAGGACTTATTTTACTTTTTGTTCGTGGTTATTATGCAATTGGTAATACCAAGAAACCACTAATTATTGGTAGTATTTCAGGAATTTTAATAATCGCTCTATCATATTTTTTTATAAATATTTTTGAATCTTTTATTACTTTTCAGTATTTTATTGAATCTTTGTTTAGGGTAAGTGATATAGAAGGAACTTCGGTTTTGATGCTTCCGCTCGGCTACACTTTGGCGGTGTTTATAAATTGTATTTTATTATGGTGGTACTTTAATAAGGAATTTATTGGTTTTACCAAGTCATTACAAGCTACTCTTTTTCATAGTTTTTCTACATCAGTAATTATGGGTTTGGCTTCTTATTTATGTTTGAATATTTTTAATAATATTTTTGATATTAATACAGTTATTGGTATTTTTATGCAAGGTTTTCTCTCAGGAATTATTGGTATCATTATGGGAATCATAGTTCTCAAATTATTAAAGAATCAAGAGATTGAAGAAATCTGGCGTACGCTTCATCATAAGATTTGGAAAGCTAAACCACTTCCGGCTGAGATTTCAGAAATTTAATTTTTGTGCTAGTATCTTGCTTATATGGATTTAAAACATATACGAAATTTTAGTATTATTGCCCATATTGATCATGGTAAGTCCACTTTGGCTGACCGGATGTTAGAGTTAACCCACACAATTGAAAAGAGAAAGATGATGGAGCAGGTGCTTGATAGTATGGAACTCGAACGAGAGCGGGGAATTACCATTAAAATGCAACCAGTTCGGATGTTGTATAAAACGGCAGGGCAGGATTATATCCTTAACCTGATTGATACTCCCGGGCATATCGACTTCTCCTATGAGGTTTCCAGGGCCTTAAAGGCCGTGGAGGGCTCTATTTTGCTCGTAGACGCGACTCAGGGTGTCCAAGCACAAACACTTACTACTTTGAATATGGCTCGTGAAATAGGGCTTAAAATCATTCCTGTAATAAGTAAGATAGACTCGCCTTTAGCTAGGGTAGATGATGTTAAACTAGAAATAATTTCTCTTCTTGGAGTTGAACCAGAGGAAATTTTAGAAGTTTCTGGTCGGACAGGTGAGGGTGTGGATGAATTATTAAAGGAAGTAATAAAGCGTGTGCCAGCTCCAAAAGATGAATTTGTAGGAGATGATACTTTTCGATCATTGGTTTTTGATTTTCAATATTCTAATCATCGAGGAGTGATTGTTTATATTCGTGTACTCAATGGTGAGGTGACAAAAAATACCCCACTTATTTTTAAGGTGGCTGATGAGAAATTTTCTGCCCTGGAAGTCGGTATTTTTTCACCAGGAGAAAAAGCGACTGAGACATTATCTTCTGGAGAAATTGGTTATATTGTGACCGGAATTAAAGAACCAGGAATTGCTTCAGTGGGAGACACCGTTTCTTCTTTAAGAGATGGTCATCCGCCACTTCATGGTTATATGACACCGAATCCAGTGGTTTGGGCATCTGTTTATCCAGAAAGTGCTGATGATTTTGATTTCCTTAAACAAGCTCTTGGCCGGCTTAGCTTATCAGATTCTTCTTTTGCTTTTGAAGAAGAAACATCTGGTACTTTAGGTCGTGGTTTTCGTTGTGGCTTTTTGGGTATGCTTCATTTGGAAATAATAATGGAAAGGTTAAAACGTGAATTTAATTTAAATTTGGTAGTGACTAATCCAAGTATTACTTATAAAATTATTTATAAAAATGGTAAAGAAGAAATGATTTATTCACCATCTCTTTTCCCTGAGGATAATACTGTGGAAAAGGTATTGGAACCGTGGGTTAAGGTAAAAATAATTACACCCGGAAAATATTTAGGAGAAATTATGCAGAGTCTTTATGATCATGAGGCCGTGGTAGGTGATTCTGAAGTATTTGGTGATACTAGGACAGCGGTAAATTTAACTATGCCTTTACGTGAATTAATGCGAAATTATTTTAATGAACTTAAAAGCCTTACTTCTGGTTATGCTTCAATTTCCTATGAGATAGGTGAGATGAAGCCGGCTGATGTGGTTCGACTCGATGTTTTAGTGGCTGATGATGCTGTGCCAGCTTTTTGTCGAGTAGTTTCTAGACGACGGGTACAAGAGGAGGCAGAAGATGCGGTAGAGAAATTGTATAAGATTTTACCTAGACAAATGTTTTCGTTTAAAATTCAAGGTAAGGCGATGGGACGAATCATTTCTTCCCGTAGTTTGTCTGGTATGAAAAAAAATGTCACCGCCCATATGTATGGTGGTGATATTACTAGGAAAATGAAACTTCGGGAAAGACAAAAAGAAGGTAAAAAGAGAATGCAGGAAAGAGGCTCCGTGAACATTCCTCAGGAGGTTTTCCTAAAAATGATTAGAAATGATTAGTATCTCAATATAGGTATATATAATGCTATCATACTGATAGCCACTAATATACAGACTATGGACCAGATGACACTTACCTTTTTTTTATGTTTTTGATCAAATAACATTTTTGCCTCGTTAATTATTAAGAGTTATACTATACTCTATAAATGATAGAATTTCAAGAAAAAAGAAAAATAAAGAGGTGGCTTTATTCTAAAATAACTTTGTTTTTTCTTATAATTTTTCTTGTTATTCTTTTAAATTCACTTTGGGAAGTTTATAATAAACAGGAAATTGCCAAAAATAATCTGGCTAAAACTGCGGCTAGTTTGGAAAGTTTGCGCGGCCGGGAAAAAATGCTATCATCAGAAATTGAAAGACTAAAAACTGAAGATGGCACAGAAGCGGAAGTTCGGGAGAAATATGGTTTGGTAAAGCCAGGAGAAGAGGTGATTGTATTGTCTGGACAAGAAGAAAGTAAAAGTATAAACTCACCCTCAACTCAAAGTGATATTTGGCAAAAAATCTTTGATTGGTTTAAATAAATGCGGGTATGGTATAGTGGCAGAATGCGACCTTCCCAAGGTTGAGACGCGAGTTCGATTCTCGCTACCCGCACATCCAGATGTTTCGTTAAAAGTTATGATCTCTTGGTACGGAGAACGCATTGCAATACATAGCTTTTTCCTCGATGCAGTAAAATTCGAGGTTACTTTATCCAGGATTCTACGTTTTTCAGTTGGAATTCCCGTTTCGTATTGAAATGCAACGTCTTTTATGAGTTCGAGGATTTCTTCAACTTTGTCGGGTAGTGTTGCGGATAGGGATATGATAGAATTGGAATTTAGTAAGGTGTTCTGTCCAAAGGACGGTGTGTATGTGTTGGAGAATTTCAGAGAAGCCTCTGGTATCTATCCTTCAGTTCGAGCCTTGTGTGATCATTATAAGCAGGAAAAGGAAAGAATCAGTGCTAAGCCACTAATTAAATAATATGGGCGATCAATAAACAAATCAATGTAGGTATTGTGTAGGTGGTTAGGGAAATAAACTAGCAGTGTTTTTTTGCCTAGGATAAATGGGGTTATTCGTTTGAAATAGGAATAGCCGTTTTCATAGGCGAGTTGGTTCGCTCCACAATTATTTGCCAAGTCTCCTGATATAACTCCTGGGGCAATACCTTATAGAGCGTTGCAAGATGAAATAGGTTGATGACGCTCGGCATAGATGATCCGTTCTCCCATCGGGAAATACGATTCGCACAATCGAGTTTTAAGAACTGGGCCACATCAGTCTGACGCAGGCCGATCCTATAGCGATGGAGCCGAAGATCATTTGGATATTTTTGTTTTGTGTTCATGGTGATCAGATTAGCGCGATGAGTAAAGAAAAGAAGAAGGTCAAATTTGCCGCTTTCGGCAAGGTTTCAATCAAGGTGCTTGAGGTAAGTTAGGGGTGTTTGGCGTTTCTTCTTCTGGCGTGCTAAAATCAGATAATGGGTCGGCAGAATTCTTTTTCAGTTGAGTTTGTAAATTCTCAATTATCACATCCCACATTCGAGGTATGTCCCGTTGCGGGGCACAACAAGTGTTTGGCAACAACCGCTAATAATATGGGTTAAATGGAAACGGATAATCTGCCTCTCCATATTGCAAAGTTAACCGGTTGTGATATAGTACTGATATCACTACGAAAGAGACCCCTATGCAGATACGTCTGCATCGGGGGCTTTTTCTTTTAGAGCTTGGTGGAAAACTTATGATACAGGTTGTTCAGAAAAGTAATTTCTACGTTTTTGTTTTTGATGAGAATAGAACATTTCTTTTCATCCGGCGCGATCACGCACTTTATTGATTTCTTGTCATGGAGGAATTCCACCAGGCAGCCGAAGTCGCCATCACCGGTAATAAGGATGCAGGAAGAAAAAGCTTTTTCGTAATAATCAGAAGTCGCCTTCAGAACCAGTTCGGCATCGCAGTTGCCTTTGATTTTTTCACCGACCGAGACAGTCTGCTTGAAGACTAAGATATAGCCGCAGCTTTGTAGGTGTTCGTAAAACTTTACACGTTCCGGCACCAGGCCGATGAACAAATATACCGAGGTTGGATTATATTTTTGCCTCAGCCAGCCACGCAGCTTTTTGTAATCAATCTCAAAGCCCAACTCTTTTGCCGAGCGATACAGATTATTCCCATCTATATAGATGTTGGTTGGTCCCATGGGGAGAGTATAACATGCGAGAGAAAAAGAATTAATGGACAGAATTGTTTAATGGTTCGTTGTGTGTATCAACATTCTGACGCAAATCCTGATATAGATCTTGCGGTGGTACTTTATAAAGCGAGGCGAGACGAAACAGATTGGTAATATTCGGCATGGCCAAACCGTTTTCCCAGCGAGAAAGCCGGTCGGCAAAATCAAGACCGATCAGACGGGCAACGTCTACTTGTCGCAAACCCGCCTTGAGACGATACATTTTAAGATTATTTTGTGTTTTCATAACAATTTAAAGATTAACGAATGAATAATATTTTGAAAGGTGTGCAAACATGGCGAAAACAGCAAGTTTACAAAGTCCTAGGTAGACTTGTCCTTATTCGGCATTTCTTGTGTCGGTATGTTAGGATTAGTATCTGAGTTGAGCAGTTTATTTTGACGTTCAACAGCACAAATTATTATTTCTAACATTCGAGCGGTGTCTCGTTGATGGGCACTCATTTAACGTAGTAAAAGTAATATGCTAGAATAAACTGATTAGCAGTTAATATAAATTGTATGAAAGCTAAAAAAATTATTATTTATTCAACACCTACGTGTCATTTTTGTGATTTGGCCAAGGATTTTTTTAAGGAGAAAGGGTTTAAGTATACAGAATTTAATGTGGGGTCTGATTTAATAAAAAGAAAAGAAATGGTTGAAAAAAGTGGCCAGATGGGTGTACCGGTGATTGAGATTGATGGTAAAATCATTAAAGGGTTTGACGAGGATGAAATCTCTAGAGTCCTCGGTATTTAATATTTTAGTTTACGTTTGTTTGTGCTATATTTGTGGCTACTGCCTCCATAGCTCAATGGATAGAGCAATCCCGTCCTAAGGGAGAGATGTAAGTTCGATTCCTACTGGGGGCACATCCAGATGTTTTGTTAAAAGTTATGATCTCTTGATACGGAGAACGCATTGCAATACATAGCTTTTTCCTTGATGCAGTAAAGTTCGAGGTTACTTTATCTAGGATTCTACGTTTTTCCGTTGGAATTCCCGTTTCGTATTGAAATGCAACGTCTTTTATGAGTTCGAGGATTTCTTCAACCTTATCGGGTATTGCCCGTATTGTTGTGGTCAATGTCTCAAGCTTTTCCTCAGTCTCGCGTTGATCAGCAAGGAGAGCACTTTTCCTTGTTAGGAAGCTGTCTCGTTCAATCGTTCCGTCAATCATCGCGTCGGTCAATCGGTTTAAGCGGTCCCGGATTTGTCCGAGTTTTAGTTGAAGGCTGGCCTGTGCCGTATCCTCTTCTTTCTGGA